>Ga0315540_10000164_pt1 | contig 35992 bp, 28 predicted proteins | sample SalMarSW160110MG_FD_203677 | JGI IMG/M metagenome (GOLD analysis project Ga0315540, IMG submission 203677) | Salt marsh sediment microbial communities from the Plum Island Ecosystem LTER, Massachusetts, United States - Salt Marsh Sediment SW1601-10 ...
CGAAAATCGACTCGAGGAAATCGAGGTTCGACACCAGTCCTCCCGGTGCGAAGACGCGCGTTTCCATACTCTTGGCGGGCAACACACCCTCGACCGCGGGACGCACCAGGGGCCGCACCAGCAGCGACACCCACAGCCCGATGGCTTCGGGCTGCTCGCTGGTCAGTGGCAGCCGCAACAAGTCATCCGGGGGCGTCAGGGCCGCGCCCAGCAGCGCGGCGAAAGCCGCCACCGGGACCTTGCGTTTGTCAGCCGGTACCGGCAAGCCGCCCTCGACGATGTGAAACACGCCGCTGGTGGTGCGCCGGTCGTTCCTGGGATTGTGCAGCACGCCCTGCAGCACGCGGTACGACTCCACCAGCGGTGAACAGAAACGGTTGCCGTACAATGGTAGCGACAGTTCGCGCGCCAGTCCCTGCTTGTCCAGTATGAAGGTCGCGCCCGGCAATTGAACGGGGATCTCCACGCCGTTCTCGCGCAGATAATCGTTGAGAAAATCCTGGATACGCTGGTCGGCGGGGCACCGGTAGTCCGACAGCAGGCGTTGCTGGCGCGAATAGTGCTTCAACAGGCTGTCAGCGACTGTCAAATAGGAATGGTCGTTGCCCGCCTGAAACGGCCGCTGCCCGAGCGCGGCAAGCTTCAGGTTGATGTAGCGCAGCGCTGCAAGGCGCTCATCGACGCTGTCGCTTGTGCCCGGAAATGATTCAGGTGTACCCATACTGACAGATTCCATTGCTTGACCTAAATAATTGCGTAACTGCGGGTTGGGCCAGGTATGGATCCCAAAGATGATTGTTGGGCTTCGCTGCGCTTAGCCCAACCTACGCCTTGCCCGACCTGCACTCAGCACCAACCTACACTCTGCATCAACCCGCGGCCGATGCGCAAACTTCACGTGGCTCGACGTCCGTTCACAGCCTGACAACATCGACAGCCACTTCCAGTGCGTGGCTTTCGCCGCCGCCGAACAGCACCCCTTTCAGCGGCGCGGCGTCGGCATAGTCCCTGCCCCAGGCGGCGGTGATATGCCGGTCGGCCGGTATCTGGTCGTTGGTCGGGTCGAAATCCACCCAGCCCTGGTAGGGAACGAACACACTGAACCACGCGTGCGAGGCGTCACTGCCCACCAGCCGCTGTCTGCCGGGCGGCGGGATGGTTTCCAGGTAGCCGCTGACATAACGTGCCGCCAGGCCGTTCGACCTGAGACAGGCGATCGCCAGATGGGCAAAATCCTGGCAGACGCCCTTGCGGTGCTCCAGCACATCCTCCAGCGGCGTGGCGATATCGCTGAAGCCCGGATCGTAAGCAAAGTCACGGTGAATACGCCGCATCAGGTCCTCTACCGCCTCCAGCAACGGTCGCCCCGCGCCGAAAGACGCGGCACTGTATTCACTGGCCTGCGGACTGAATACCACAAAGTCGGATTCCAGCACAAACTGGCGCGCTTCCAGCGCCTGCACATCGTCACTCGCCGTGCGCAGGTAGTCGCGCACCTCCTCCCACGCCGTGGGAAACGCGCGGTCCAGCAAGGTGCCCGGCGAAACCACGTTGACCTCGCTGCGCGCAGTCACGGTCAATTCGCTATGCGGCTGCTGGATGGAAAAGAAATCCAACTGGTTGCCGAAAAGATCCTGCCATTGATGGCTGACCGCCGGCGCCGGGTCGATGATCAGCTGACTGCGGGTACAGTCCTGCTGCGGCGTCTTGCGCAGCCGCAGGCGCCCGACGTTATGGCAGGTCGATACCGGCGCGCTGTAGCGGTACCGCGTGGTATGGGTCACAGAGTATTTCATTGTCGCGCTCTCGGGCGTTGCCGCAGCAACTGGTGCGGTGTCTCGGCGGCGCGGAAGTAGGCAGCCGTCAGGGCGTCGGACAAGGCCGGCAGGCGCGTCGCGAGAACCACCAGGAACTGGTCGAGTATCTCGCGCCGCCCGCTTTCGGTTGCGATTTCAGCGAGGCGCCGCACATCGGCCAGGCGCACCAGTGTGGCCGACTCCAGGGTCAGGCGGCCCAACTCGCTGCGCACACCCTTGTCCTGTTCGCGCGGCAGTCCGCCGACGTGCTCCTCCATGCGCGACAACTGGTAGGCCAGCGAACGCGGGTTGCGTTCATCGTAGACAATCAGCTCCAGCAGGCTGTCCACCTGCAGCCCCTGCCGGTAGCGGCGACGATAACTCATGAGGCTGTCCACCACCGAGAGCAGTGCCTCCAGGACCATGCTTTCCTGGGCCGGTTCGGCCGCCGGCACCAGCAACGAACGCAGCAGGCCCGCGGTCAGCGCGGCGCGTTCGATACGCCGGCCCATGTCCAGGAACAGCCAGCCGCGGCCGCGGGTCATGTTTTCCTGTGTCAGCCCGGAAAACGCCGTGAATGCCTGGACCAGGTTATCCATTTCGTCGAGTGCATCGATCAGCTGCGCGACGCTGAGTCGCTGCAGCGAGCGCAGCTCTTCGTCGATATCATTGATCACGCGCCAGGTGTCGTTAGACAGCCGGTCGCGCACCGAACGACCTACCAAAAGCAGCGCACTCAGGGTCTGCGACAGACTGCCGGGCCGCGCTTCATCGCGGATCAGCGACAGCAACTCCGTTTCGCGCGCACCCGGCCCAACATCCGCGGCGACCGCGGCAGCCACCCGCGGGCGCGGCGCCTGGCGGTTCAGGGCCTCCAGCAGAGACGCCAGACAGTCGGAGTCCTCGCTTTCGCCGGTGATCAGAAACTGCAGGGTCAGACGCAACAGGCGGCTGGTGAACTCGGCGCGTTCGGCGTAGCGCCCCAGCCAGTAGAGGTTGTCCGCCACGCGCCCCGGCAGCTCACCGCTGGTGGTGAATACGTGCCGCGCCTGGCGGCTTTCCAGCCACAGGCTGGTGTGGCGTTCCGGTTCCGTGGCCAGCACCCAGGTATCCTTGCTGGCGCCGCCGGCCTGGTTGGACACCACCAGCCTGTCGGCATCGGCGGACACGCGCGCCAGCCCACCGGGCATGGCGTGATACTCGTGTTCGTCGGCGACCAGGAAACTGCGCAACACGGTACGCCGCGGTTCGACCCCGCTCTCGACCAGCACTGGCGCGGTCGACATCGCCAGCGGCTCCTGCCCGACAAAAAGATGCGGCCGGGCGCGTATGCGCGCCGACAGGTCGGCGCGTTCGGATTTGCTGAGATCGCTGCCGAAGATGAAACGAAAACCGATGCCCGGGTGCACCGGTTTGATCACCAGGCGCTCGAGATTACTCAGCACATAGTCGCACTCGCGCGCGTAACCGCACCACCAGCTGGGCACCGACGGCAGACGCAGGTCCTCGCCCAGAAAGTGTCGCGACAGCGCCGGCAGGAACGGCAGCAATGCCGGCGTATCCAGCAGACCGCTGCCCAGCGGGTTGGCGATACTGACACGACCGGTACGGGCAACGTTGACCAGCCCGGGCACGCCGAGGTAGGAATCCTCGCGCAGCTCAACCGGGTCGCAGTAGTTGTCGTCCATGCGCCGCAGGATGACGTCCACCGGACGCAGCCCGTCGAGGGTCATCAGCCACACGCGCCCGTCCTTGACCTGCAGGTCGCTGCCCTGGACGAGGGTGTAACCCAGGTAGCTGGCGAGGTAGGCGTGCTCGAAATACACCTCATTGGCCGGACCCGGGGTGAGCAGGACGATATTCGGCTCGTCCTGGTCAAAGGGCGACAGACGATTCAGCGTGTGACGCACGGTGCGGAAGTAATTCGCGAGGCGATGGACGTGCGAATCGCGAAACAGGCTGGGCAGTACGCGCGAGACCACCATGCGGTTTTCCAGTGCATAGCCGGCGCCCGAGGGCGCCTGGGCGCGGTCACCGATCACCAGCAGCTGCCCGTCTGCAGAGCGCGCCAGGTCGGCGGCATAAAACACCAGGCTGCGCGTACCCGGCAGCGGCGCGCCGACGCAGGGGCGCAGAAATCCGGGGTGCGCGTACACCAGCTCCGGCGGCAACAGGCCCTTGCTCACCAGGGTGCCCGGACCATAGATGTCATGCAGGATGAGGTTGAGCAGCTCGGCGCGCTGCATGAGCCCGGTTTCGGTGACCCGCCACTCCTCGCTGCCGATCAGCAGCGGGATGAGATCCAGGTCCCAGGGTCGCCCCATGCCCTGCGGATCGCCGTAGATGTTGAAGGTGACGTCGTTGTCGCGGATCTGGCGCCAGGCTTCCTCGCGCCGACGCTGCAGTTCAGCGCCGCCGAGATCGTTGAGCGCGCTGGCCAGGTATGACCAGTGCTCACGCACCTCGCCGGGCGCGGCGCACATTTCGTCGAAGGCGCTGACAGGAAAACCGTAGCCACCGAACAACCCGGGAGCGGCAGACAGACTTGGACCGGTTGTCACTTCAGGCATACCAGCACCCTTGCGTTATCCCGTGGCACGTCGGCCAACTGTAAGGTGTAGCGCCACGCTACTCAAGCCGCGCCGGTTTCAGTCCGCGCGCCAGCGCAGGTCGAGGGTGTAAGGATGATCCGGGCTGACGGTATCGTGCGGCACCGGCATCGATCCCGGGGTGTGCCCGTGATCCCAGAACCGCACAATACGCCGCGACTCGGCTTCGTTGGCATTGACCGGAAAAACTTCTTCGTGGCGCCCGCCCGGATGCACGACGTGATAGGTGCAGCCGCCGATCGAATGCTCGTTCCAGGTGTCGAGTATATCGAACACCAGTGGCGCCTGTGATCCGATGGTCGGGTGCAGACCCGAGGGCGGCTGCCAGGCCTTGTAGCGCACGCCGGCAACGAACTCGCCACGCCGCCCGGTCGGACGCAACGGCACGCGGCGGCCGTTGCAGGTTACGATATGCCGGCCGTCAGTCATGCCGTTGACTCGCACCTGCAGGCGCTCCACCGAGGAGTCCACGTAGCGCGCCGTACCCTGGGAGGTGACTTCTTCGCCCAGCACGTGCCACGGCTCGATCGCCACACGCAGTTCCAGTTCGATGTCGCGTCGTACCACGCGGCCACAGTGGGGAAAACGGAACTCCAGAAACGGCGCCAGCCATTCGGGTTTGAGTGGGAAGCCGGCCTGCTGCAGGTCGGCGATCACGTCCTCGCAGTCACGCGACACGAAGTGCGGAAGCATGAAGCGGTCGTGCAGCTCGGTACCCCAGCGAACCAGTCCGCGCCGGTAGGGTTGACGCCAGAACCAGGCAATCAGCGAACGCAGCAACAGCATCTGCATCAGGCTCATTTGCGCGTGCGGCGGCATTTCGAAGGCGCGGAACTCGACCAGGCCGAGGCGGCCGCTGACCGAGTCCGGCGAGTAAAGTTTGTCAATGCAGAACTCCGCGCGGTGGGTGTTGCCGGTCACGTCGATCAACAGATTGCGCAGCAGGCGGTCGACCAGCCAGGGCGCCGGCACGTCGCCGGCGGGCATCTGCTGAAAAGCGATCTCGAGTTCGTACAGGCTGTCGTCGCGCGCCTCGTCGACGCGCGGCGCCTGGCTGGTCGGCCCCACGAACAGCCCGGAAAACAGGTAGGACAGGCCGGGGTGGTTCTGCCAGTAGGTGACCAGGCTGCGCAGCAGATCGGGGCGACGCAACACCGGGCTGTCGGCTGGTGTCGGCCCGCCGATGGTGACGTGGTTGCCGCCACCGGTGCCGGTGTGCCGGCCGTCGAGCATGAATTTCTCCGTGCCCAGGCGTGCAAGCCGCGCTTCTTCATACAACGCCACGGTGGTGTCGTGCAGCTGATCCCAACTGGCCGACGGGTGGATATTCACTTCGATTACGCCTGGGTCGGGCGTCACCGCAAGGCGCAGCAGACGATGATCACGCGGCGGCTCATAGCCCTCCATCATCACCGGCATCTGCAGCTCGGCCGCGGCCGCCTCGATGGAGCTGACCAGATCGAGGTAGTGTTCGAGGTGCGTCAGCGGCGGCATAAAGACGTGCAGCCGGCCGTCCCGCGGCTCGACGCACAACGCCGAGTAGACGCGATCCCCCGACCCGGCGTCGCTGCCGGCGGGGCCGTCGACGGACTGTTCGTGGTAGCCCGGCGGCGTTGACGAACCCGGGACAAATTCGCGGTAGCGGCGCGCGACTTCGCCGAACACGTCGCCGAGCTCGGTACGCGGTTCGAAAGTACAGCGCTCGGGCTCAGGCTCGCGCAGTTTCCGCTCCACCCAGGTCAGCGACTCCAGCGGCAGGCGGTAACCCATGGGCGAGTCACCGGGCAGCAGGAACATGTGCCCGTCACGAAAAGTCCACGCAGCGCTCCGCCAGCGCCCCCTGCCGTGGTCCTGGTGCCACTTCAGCGGCAGCACATAGCCGGTCACCTGGTCGAGTCCGGTTTCGAACAGCCGGCGCAGGCGCGCGCGTTCCAGCGGATCCTTGAGCTTGTTGTCCAGCACATCGACATTCTCGGGCAACCTGCCTTCCTTCCACAGGTAGTACAAGCTGTCTTCGTAGCCGGCCTGTATGGTGTCGGCGTCCACGCCCAGACAGCGTCTCAACACCTGCATGAACCGCAGCGCGTCGGCCGCAGTGTAGCTGTAGTGCGCGGTGTCCCCTGCGCTCCAGCGCGGGTCGTGCCACACGGGTACGCCGTCGGCTCGCCAGAAGCAACACAACGCCCAGCGCGGCAGCATTTCACCCGGGTACCACTTGCCCTGTCCGTAGTGCAGCGCACCGCCACTGGCAAAGCGCCGCTGCAGACGCACCAGCAAGTCGCCGGCCAGCTCGCGCTTCTTGTCTCCCAGCGCCGCGGTGTTCCACTGCGCACCGTCCATGTCGTCGATGGATACGAAGGTCGGCTCGCCGCCCATTGTCAGGCGCATATCACCCTCGCGCATCCGCCGGTCAACCTCGTGGCCGAGCGCGGTAATCTCGGCCCATTGGGTATCGTCGTAGGGTTTGGTGACGCGGGGATCCTCGTGGATACGCTGCACTTCGTTGTGGAAGTAGAATTCAACGTCCGCCTTGTCACTGGCGCCAGCCACCGGCGCTGCGCTTATCGGGTCGGGCGTGCAGGCCAGAGGAATGTGTCCTTCGCTGGCAAACAGGCCCGAGGTGGGATCGAGCCCCAGCCAGCCGGCGCCGGGCACATACACCTCCGCCCAGGCGTGCAGGTCGGTGAAATCGTGTTCCGGCCCGGACGGGCCGTCCAGCGATTTCTGATCGGCTGTCAGCTGCACCAGGTAACCGGAGACAAAGCGTGCCGCCAGTCCCAGGTGGCGCAGGATCTGCACCAGCAGCCAGCCGGTATCCCGGCACGAGCCGCTGCCCCTGGCGAGCGTCTCCTCGCAGGTCTGGACACCCGCCTCCATGCGCACGTTGTAGGCGATGTCCTGCTGCAGGCGCTGATTCAGGTCGACGAGAAAATCGTTGGTCGGGCGCCGTGAGCGGTCAACGCCGTCCAGCCACTGTTGCAGGCCCGGGCCGTCTTCACGGATCTCGCGAAACGGCACCAGCTCGCGCGCCAGTTGCTGCTCGTAGGTGAAGGGGAAATGGCTGGCCGACTCTTCGAGGAAATAATCAAACGGATTGATCACCACCATTTCGGCGATCAGGTCCACCTCGATACTCAGGCGGTCGGTCTTTTCCGGAAAGACCACCCTCGCCTGGTAGTTGCCGAACGGGTCCTGCTGCCAGTTGATGAAGTGCTTTTCGGGAAGCACCTTGAGCGAATAGCTGTGAACCGGCGTGCGGCTGTGCACCGCCGGGCGCAGGCGGATAATATGCGGCGAAAGCTGCACCAGCCGGCTGTAGCGGTACTCCGTCTTGTGGTTGAGAGAAACACGTATTGCCATAGTAAACCTCTACCCTGAACAGCGGTATCCACCGACATTGGTGCACAAACCATTCCATTGGCGGACAACCCGCAACGAAAAGCGAGTTTTGGGCGATATACCCCATTTTCCTTATAGTACCCGCGCGTGAGAGCAGTCGGGCGGGCAACCTGAACGCCCAACCCTCGTGCGCGCTGCCCCGACAGCGCGCACCGCAGCAGGACACCACCATAATACAGCGAAAGCCGACAGCATACCCGGCTATCCAACCGCGGGGCTTGACCGGTAAATAGCCCCACGGCCGGGTGCGCAGGAAAACCCCCGAAAGCGGCGTAAAGCGGTTACCTGCAAGTGGAAATCCTGCTAGAGTGGGCCGATGGAGGGTGCGCTTGCCCTGCCGGTTCAGCCTACCCCTGGAGAGGACTTCGCATGATCCGTTCCGCAACCGTGCGGGACATTGACGCCCTGGTGGACATCGAAAACGCCTGTTTCGATTCCGACCGCTTGTCGCGGCGCAGCTTCCGTTACCTGCTCACCAAGGGCAATGCCGTCATCCTGATTGCCGAGCACCAGGGACAGGTCTGTGGCGACGCGGTGATCCTGTTTAACGCCAGCACCTCGCTGGCCCGCCTGTATTCCATCGCCATCCATCCCGACTTCCGCAAACTGGGTATCGGTGGGCAACTCGTGCAGGCCGCCGAAGCCAGCGCCCTCGACGGCGAGTGCGCCTACCTGCGGCTGGAGATTCGCAAAGACAATCCCGCCTCCATCGCCCTGTTCCGGAAAATGGGTTACCGCGAGATCGGTGTCCATCCGGATTACTATGAAGACCACGTGGATGCGCTGCGTTACGAGAAACTGCTGACGCCGCATTTACGCCCGGATCTGGTGCGCGTGCCCTATTACCGGCAGACCCTGGATTTCACCTGCGGACCGGCGACCCTGATGATGGCGATGCGCACCCTCGATGACAGCATCGAGATGGACCGGCGTCTGGAGTTGCGGCTTTGGCGCGAGTCCACGACCATTTTCATGACGTCCGGGCACGGCGGCTGTGGCCCCTACGGCCTGGCGCTCTCGGCGCACATGCGGGGGTTCAAACCAGAGATCTACGTCAAGAATGAAGCGGCGCTGTTTGTCGATTCAGTCCGCAACGTGGAAAAAAAGGAAGTCATTCGCCTGGTGCAGGAAGATTTCCGCGAAGAACTCGAAAAGCGCCGCATCCCCATTCACTACTCCGCGCTCAATGTCGCGGATCTCAAAACACAATTCAAATCCGGCGGCATTCCCATAGTCCTGATCAGCTCGTACCGCATCTACGGCGAGAAGGCGCCACACTGGGTGGTGGTAACCGGATTCGACAATCATTTTATTTACGTTCACGACCCCTATGTCGATGAGGAAAAAAACATGTCCCTGACCGACTGCATCAACATTCCCATTCCGCTGAAGGAATTCGAGCGCATGACCCGTTATGGACGTGCCGGTCAGCGTGCCGCCCTGATCGTTCGCAAATCCGCCAGGCGACGCGCGAAAAAACCTGCCGGAGCAACCAGGACGCACTGATGGCCAAACAGCTTTTTGTCGTGGAGAACCTGGACGACTGGCGTGCGGATTTTCCGGAATCCAGCGTTGTGCATGTCGACGCCTACCTGACGCAGGATGAATACCTGAACATGCGCGACGTACAGGTTATCAACCTGTGCCGCGGTTACCGTTACCTGAGTGTCGGCTACTACTGTTCCCTGCTCGCCGAGGCGCGCCGCCACCGTGTCTTGCCGACTGTGAAGACCATTCTCGATCTGAGCAGCAAGGCCATGTACGGGCTCGACGCGGAGACGCTGGACGCGCTGGTCGAGCGCCGTATGCTGCGCGCGGGACACGATGCCGAACAAACCACGTTCTTCATGGACATTTTCTTCGGTCACTGCCAGCAGGAGGAATTGCAGGACGTCGCCCGGCAGATTTTCGAAACTTTCGCCTGCCCGCTGCTGCAGGTGGAGTTCCAGTTGCAGGGCCGCTGGCGTATCAACACCATCAAGGCCCTGACCCTGAACAAGCTGAACCCGCCGCAGCTCGCGTGGTTTTCAGAGGCGCTCGGCCGCTATCAGAGAACCCGCTGGCGCAGCCCCAAGCCACGAACGCCGGCCCGCTATGACCTGGCGATTCTCTACGACCCGGCCGACCCCCTGCCGCCGTCCGATGCCCGTGCGCTGAACAACTTCGTCAAGGCAGGGAAAAAGCTCGGCGTATCGGTCGATCTGATCCAGCGCAAGGACTATTCGCGGCTGGCGGAGTACGACGCGCTCCTGATCCGCGACACCACGCGCATCAACCACTATACCTATCGCTTCGCCAAGAAGGCCGAAAGCGAGGACATGGTGGTTATGGATGACCCCACCTCGATCCTGCGCTGCACCAACAAGGTATACCTGGCGGAGCTGCTGCGCACCAACAAAATCCCGACGCCGAAAACCATGATTCTCAACAAGCAGAAAATACAGGACGTCGCCCGGCTCATCGACTACCCGATCGTGCTCAAGATACCCGACGGCTCGTTTTCGCGCGGCGTGTCCAAGGCGGAAAATCGGGAGCAGCTCAACGAGATCGCACTTAACCTGTTCAAGGACTCGGAACTGATCCTGGCGCAGGAATTTCTGTATACGGCCTATGACTGGCGTATCGGCATTCTCAACCGCGAACCGCTGTTCGCCTGCCAGTACTTCATGTCCAAGTCCCACTGGCAGATCGTCAACCACGGCCCGTCCGGGCGTTTCACCGAAGGCGGTTTCAAGACCCTGCCGGTCAGCGAGGCGCCTGCCGAGGTGGTGAGTGTCGCCGTCAAGGCGGCCAACCTGATCGGCGACGGCTTTTACGGTGTCGATGTCAAACAGAACGACAGCGGTGTATTCGTCATCGAAGTGAACGACAATCCCAACGTGGAAGCCGGGGTCGAAGACGCCTGCCTGAAATCGGAACTGTATGAACGCTTGCTGGGTGAGTTCGTCCGGCGGCTCGATCAGAGGCGCGGCGTATAGATGTGCCGGGGCGGCGCCACATCGCGGCCCGGCCTGCGCGCCTGAGGGCCCCGCGGCCGTACCGTGTCGCCTGCCGAGGAAGGGGCAAGCCCGTTTCTACTGGGAAACGACTCACTTGTCCGATAGACTCGCCGGATAGCACAGGGTATTTTTTCCAGACTACGGGGCTCATGGGAAAAACTTCATATTCATCCGGTCATGCGATCGACAGCTTCGACATAAAGCCGGGGCGCATTCTGGCGCGCAAGTACGAGGTGATAGAACTGATCGGCGGCGGCTGGGAGGGCGAGGTCTATCTTGTCAAGGAACATCCCACGGATATCGAACGAGCGGTCAAGCTGTTTTATCCCAAACGCAACCCCAGGGATACCACCGCGAATTTCAACGCACGCAAGCTCCACAAGCTGCGCCACTGCCCTATCGCCATCCAGTACCACACCAGGGAGACCATCACCTATCGCGGCATGCCAATCACGCTGCTGGTCTCCGAGTTCGTCGAAGGCGAGCTGCTCTCCAGTTTCCTGAAACGCCAGCCCGGCAGGCGCCTGACGCCGTTCCAGGGACTGCATCTGCTGCACGCGCTGACCCTCGGCATCGAGTGCATACACCAGATGAAGGAATACCACGGCGACCTGCATACCGAGAACGTCATGATCCGCCGCTATGGCCTGGGTTTCGACCTGAAACTGCTCGACTTCTATCACTGGGGAGCACCCCGCCCGGAAAACATCCACGAAGACGTCATCGACCTGGTGCGTATTCTGTATGAGGCGGTCGGCGGACAGAAGCACTACAAACACCAGCCACCGGAAATCAAGGCCATCTGTCGCGGACTGAAACGTTCGCTGATCCTCAAGCAGTTCCGAACCGCCGGTCAACTGCGGCAATACCTGGAAACGCTGACGTGGCAATAACACCGGGCGGCCCGAAACTCTACCTGGGCGCGGACTGCGAGGGCATAGAGACGTTCGCTATCGCCGGCGGGACGGCGTGTGTCTACACTCACCGCGCGCCCGGCAAGGAAACGGATAACGAGGACTCGCTGGGCCTGGTAGCCTGTAACGCAACCGCAGGTGTACTGGTGGTTGCCGACGGGCTGGGCGGCCTGCCCTCCGGCGAGCAGGCGTCGTCGACGGCGGTGCGCCAGGTCAGCAACACGGTGAAAATGCACTGCGGCGAGCAACCTATGCTCCGTGATGCGATTCTGGATGCCATCGAGCAGGCCAACCACATGGTCATGGCTCAGGGCGTCGGCGCCGGCACGACCTTCGCGGCAGTGGAAATCGACAACCGCGGGGTGCGGCCCTACCACGTCGGCGATTCGGAAATCCTGGTGACCGGCCAGCGCGGCAGGATAAAGTACCAGACCATTTCGCACTCGCCGGTGGGTTACGCCGTGGAAGCCGGACTGCTGGAAGCCGACGACGCCATCTACCACGAGGAACGCCACCTGGTTTCCAATATTATCGGCGCGGCGGATATGCGCGTGGAAATCGGACCAAAGATTGTGCTCGCCCCGCGCGATACCCTGGTCATCGCCAGTGACGGCCTGTTCGATAACATGCCGATTGACGAGATCGTCAACATCATCCGTACCGGGCCCCTGGCCCGCGCGGCGCAGAACCTCCTGGAAATCTGCCAGGCCCGCATGCTGCAGTCTTCCGATGTCCGGCCGCACAAGCCGGACGACCTGACGTTTATTCTGTTCCGCCCGGGCCAGAAGCCGGCTTAGCGGATGGAAGCCACCAGGTAGCCGAGCACTTCGGACGAGGGCCTGATGTTGCCCAGGCATTCCGGCATATACACCGGCTTTTCCAGGATACCGCGGGCCATCAGCTCGTTGATCAGCGTCAGGTTGGCGAAACCGGTCTTGCCGATGAACAGACCCGTTATGTCCTCCTCCTGGTAGATGCCCAGCGCGTTGTGCAGGCCCCTCAGGTACAGGTAGTCCTTGGTAAAGCCGCCGCCACGATGCACGCGCGTGGCCAGCCGGAACGCGCTGTTGCGGTCCATGCGGTATTGTTCGGTGAGCATGTAGAAGGTCTGGCGGAAATCACCGTCGCGGATCATCTGGTCCACTGCAATGACCCGCAGCGCCAGTTCTTTCAGGCGCCCCAGGGTCATGTTTCCCGAGAGATACTCGCACAGAATCGCCAGCCCTTCCTGGGCAACAGTATTGCTTGGCAGCCCCAGCGAGAACACCTTCAACGGCTGCCTGAGGGCGTTCAGGGTGGTGACCATGTGCACGCCGAGCTCGTGATGCGCCAGTGCCTGCAGCTCGGTCCGGCTGACCCTCGCATCACGGCGGATGAGCAGCGTGCGCCGGGCATTGTTGACCATGGCCGCCGCCACCAGCCGGCTGGATGTCTCGATCTTGCAGTCCAGGTTCCACTGGCGGGCGATGTCCTGAAAATAGGCCACCATCTCGTCGGGCCGGATGTCCTGGGCTTCGTCCTCCTCGACAAGGGGAGATGCATACAGCAGGAAGCGCGCATTCGCCAGATCCTTTTCGCTGGGTTCGCCGTAGTAACGCAGCGAGTTATATATAAACTGCTCGCTGCCGATGCTGACCAGCATATCGATCTTGTCGGCAAAGGTGTTAACCACCTGGCGGTACATCTGCTGGATACCGACATCGCGTATATCGTCGACCGGCAGGCGGTAGAGTTTCTCCCTGAACTGATAGGGGTCGATATTCAACTGGCGGTAGGTGAACGCCGGCCGGTAGTTGCCGTTTTGGGCGAAGAAGTGCTTTTTCTCGTGCGGAATGTTGATCGGATTGATGTACTGCAGCGTCTCTACACCCCTGGCCAGCCTGTAGAGCTGGCTGTCCACCTCGACAATCGCCGGGTCCAGTGTTGTGGAAAGCATGTCCTGGTGGCGCGCGCGTGTCTTGCGCGTATGCCGACGCGCAAAGAACGCCGCGGTCTCGGCGATGGCGCGCTTGGTGCCGTCCTTCATTTCATCCAGCACCAGCGGGAACAGCTCCCCGCTCAACTCATCCATAAAGACTTTCTTGACCTCGGTCGGCAACACCAGGGTACTCTCGAACTCCCCGTTGATATGTCCGATCAGGTAACCGCGCCCGTAGAAAACTTCGTTGAGCGCGGCGACGACCTGGATATTGGGCAGTTGCATCTGGCCGAGCAGCCTCTGGAAACGCTTGACCACGCTGCCCCAGCGCTCCATGTCGATCTGTTCGGTGCCCAGGTTGAAAGTCGGGCCGCCGCTGGCGAGACGCTGGTAATTGTAAGAGTGGACATCGAACACGATGCAGCCCCTGAACTTCTGCTGCAGCTTGCCGATCAGCACATCCAGAATCCGGTAAAAACACCGGTGCTTGTCGTGGGAGCGGGCAACCTGCGCGTCGCTCAGACGTTTTTTCCACACCTTTTTGCCCCAGGCTTTCTGGTAGATACACTGCGACAACGGGCGGTTGAGATCGTACTCGTAGCGCGAGTCCTCGGCGACCAGCGTGACCGGCATGGAGCTGATCAGGTCGGCGGTATAGGGGTCCTCCTCAAAGCGCCGTTCCTTCGCCGACAGCTGGCAGACGGATACGAGCTCGGTACGCAAACGGTGTCCCTGGTGAATAGCGGTACACAGGAACGGGACATACTCCTCGATTTTCAGGGTCAGCGAACCGTCATCGAGCCGGCACTCGAAAGTCTCCTCCTGCTCGATCAGGGCGATAACACCGGCTTCAGACAGCGTCAGCATCTTCTATGACCTTGCGGAACTGATTTTTCCGCTGAATCACCAGTTCCTTGGCGTGCACCACATTTTCAACAAAATCGATGACTTTTTTCTGTAGCTTGACGCGGTTCAGGCGGTTGATACGCGCAATGCCGCCGGGGCTCAACACATTGACCTCGATCAGCTTGTTGTTGATAACATCCAGACCCGCAAAGTACAGGCCGTCGCGAACCAGCTTCGGGCCAATATGCCGGCACAGCTCTTTCTCCTCGCGGCTGAGCGCGTGTCTTACGGCACTGCCACCGGCGTGCACATTGGAGCGAACGTCGCCCTTGGAGGGCACCCGACGCATCGCCCCGATGGGCTCGCCGTTGAGCATCAGGATACGCACATCCCCGTCTTCGGCTCCCTCGACGTACTCCTGCAGGATCACGTAGTTGCTGGTGTTCTCATCGCCGATATAGAAATCGAGCAACGAGCGGAAACTCTGCCGGGCGGTTTTTTCGATCAGTATCACCCCCTGCCCCCCGTAGGCGTTGAGCGGCTTGAGAATCATTTTGTCGGATTCGGTTTCTTCCAGAACCTTGGCGAGGTATTCCTTGTTCTTGGAGACGTGGGTGACGGGGATATAGTCGGCGGCCGGTCCGCTGAAACAGGCGGTGTAGAGTTTGTTGTTGGCGACACGCAGGCCGTCCAGGTCGTTCATAATGAAGGTGTCGAGACGCACCGAATCGAGAAAATTGAGCGCGATATTGTCCACCGGCGGGTTGGCCCGCATGATGATGGAGTCGAACCCGCCCAGCGGCAGTTTGCTGCGCTTGAACGCGGCGTGGCGGTAAAACGCGGGCACGTTGTCGCTCATCTTCGCCGCTTTGGTGAGCACGTTGCAGAACGCGCTGGCCACCCCCCCGCGGATAGTCAGGTTGTTCGGGGTGGTAACGGCAACCGTGTGACCCCGCGCGGCCGCCTCATGAATCAGCCTGAGCGTGGAGTCGGTGTCCGGGCTGACGCGCTCCCACGGATACATCAAAAAACAAATTTTCATCGCTAATCTCCAGGTTGCGTGAAGCCGGGGCGTCCGGATCGACCGCGCCGGTCGGGAAGCAGGTTATCCAGGCATCCCGGGGCCGGCCGGCGGCGATTGTCTGGGCAACGCAGGTCTGTCGCAACATTTTTCCAACCTGCTGCGCCTTCGAGTCGCTCAGGCAGCCCAACGGATGCGTGGCAGGAACGCCCCAGGCCGGGCAAGACCCGGCCGCGGCCGAGTGCTTCTCCGGTCGCCACATCCCCCACGTGCAATAATACTAATCGATCCGATCAGTATTTTTCGCTTTAGTTTGAGTGCCAGAGTACCTATATGCTGATACAGGGACTGCGTGTTACAGCGTGAGTGGCAGATGGTATGGCGAAAAAACCGATACAGAGTACGAGCAAATCCCCGCGACAGAAAGCGACCGAGACCGATGCCGACGACGAGTGGGAAACGGCCACCGTGGATAGCGTGGAGTTCGATGAGAGCTGGCTGGCGGTCGCAGCCAAGGAAAACGAGCGTTCACGCATCCAGCGCCAGATGAAAGCCCGCCGGGAACTGGAGCGCCGCAACGACGAAAAACGCTTGCGCCAACTGGTCGAAGACTGGCCGTTTGACGAATGATCCGCGGGTGGCCCGCGGCCGTCCCTCCACGCCGCCTTGCGGGGGGTCCGGCGAGACTCCCGGTCAGTCCATAGCGGGCGACACGACCGCTCACCGCGCCGCGGATCCGGTCGGGGGAAAATAAGACAACGTTTTTTCTATGCTATCGCGGTGACCGCCATTCAAGGGATAAACGGCATAGGCGATACGCTCGATGACCGGCGCGCCTTCGACCCGGAACAACTGCTCCCCGTCCAACTGTTTCATCACCATCGCCTCGGCAAGATAAGCCGCACCGCCGCGCGCCAGCAGCAACGCTTTGGCCATCCGGCCGAGCCCCACGCGCGCGCGCGGCGTCGTCATATCGGGAAAGTGTCTGGCATGGGCGATAGCGAACGCCGTGCCCCAGTCAACCATGACATAGTTCCCCCGAACTGCCTGTGCGGCCGTCTGACCCGGTTCCGAGGAGACCATGATCAGCGACACCGGTATGGTCTCGGCCACCATCAGTTCAGGCGTCTGCGGTGCATCGAACAGAAAGCCCAGGTCGATGCTCCCCTGAAGAAGTTTACGCACCAGCATCTCCGCCCCATGCGCCTCGGCAATAAGGCCGACCTCGGGGCATTCTCCGTACACCCAGTGTACCCAGTCCTGCAGTGCGATATCCCACAGGCTGGGCACCGCGCCTACGGAAAGCAGTTCGGGGCCGTTTTCGCCCATCGCCAGTTCCTGGCGGGCCTGGGTCCAGGCGGTGGTGATACTTTCGGCGTGGCGCAGCAGCTTCTGCCCCGCCGCGGTCAACTGGATGTTGTTGCGGTCGCGGGTGAACAGGCTCACTCCCAGGTCTTCCTCCAGCAGGCGGATGCGCGCGCTCACGGCCGATTGACTCAGGTGCAGATTGCCGGCCGCCTGGCCGAAGTGCCGGGTGCGATAGACTTCCAGAAAGGTCTTCAAAAGCTGCGTGTCCAACGGGGCTGCTCCGCGCAAATCGATCAAATTCGGTGATCATAACGATCACATTTTTTTACTTTACCCCAAGTGCCCTTCGCCCAAAATAGAGAATTTGGGATGCCGGGCCAGGCGACACCCGCCTGCCCACCCCGGCCCGACGCATGCTGGAGTACACAGTGCGAATGAAAACCTTGGCGTGCGCCGCCTGTCTGGCGATGCTGAGTTCTGCGGCGGTTGCCGAGGCGGACCGAGAATCGGCCCAGCGCAATTGCCACGACGAAGCCCTGTCCACCGGCCTGCAGGAGGAAAGCGACATCGCCGCCTACATCGAGCTGTGCATGCAGGCGTGGCAAACGCCGGCCGACTATGGTGAGGCTGTCCCTTCTGCCGAAGCCAGCCCCGAGCTGCAACAGGGCGACGCGGCGGACACCACCCCCCAGTAGACCCGCTGCGCGTCCCGTCCATGCTTCACATGAGGCCGGCGAGCGATTGCTGACGCTGCTGCTGCGGCAGCGCACCCATCTGCGCAGCCCGGGCATAAAACGCGCGAAAGTCGTTATGCTGCTCGGCGAGCAGCGCGAGAAACGCGTCAACGTATTCGTTATACGCCGCAACCGAACCCAGCCGGGCATTATTCAGCTCGCCCGCAAACCAGGCATCGAAACCCGGATCGGCGCTGAAGCCCCGGCGCAGCTCAGCGTACTGTTGCCGCAGTCTGTCGAGCCGCTGCTGCTTGGCCAGGCCCATGTCGGCCGGAGACACTCCCCGCGCGTACAGATGCTGGAGATCGCGGCGCGCCTGTGCAATCAGTCGCACAACCTGCCCGCGCTCTTCCCAGCGGCGCCGGTAGCGCTGCACCGCGGCCGGCCCGTCGTGGACTTGCAGCCAGCGCTCGACGCCTGCCCGTTCGACAGCTGTGGCGAAAGATTCGTTGAACGCGGTATCGCCTTCCACATACAGCTGCTGGTGCGCGAGTTCATGGAAAATCAGGCCCGCGACCTGTGGCTCGGGCCAGTCGAGGACGGTATTTAGCAGCGGGTCATCGAACCATCCCAGCGTCGAATAGGCCGGCACCGCGGCGATGTATACGTCGTAGTTCTGTTGCTTCAGTGCCTGCGCATAGCGTTCCAGCATGGCCCGATCGAAATAGCCCCGATAAGCCGCGCATCCCACCACCGGGTAACACCATGTCTTCAGCTCGGTGGAAAACGCCGGCGCCGCGTACAGTGCCAGCACGGCATAGTCGCGGCCCAGGTCTGCGTACTGTGTGTAGCTGCCGGTATCCGGGAGGCCGAGTTCGTCGATTGCGAAGGCGCGCATTTCCCGGACGTGCTCGAGCCGCTCGCGCAACGGGGCGTCGCGCCGCTCGTCGGCGATCAGCGTGTCGATGGCCTGGCGCCGCTGGACAATGTCCATCTGTCCGCCCGCCGACTGCCGGTAGTAGCTGAGCTGCGCGCAACCGGAGGCAATCAGGCCCAGCAGCGCGAGGCCCGCCAGGGCGACCCTGACACGGTGCCGACGGCGATCGGCCGCGTTGCGTAAAGACCGGTGTGAATACATCGCTGCAGTCTGCACCCGCGACTGCGGGCGGTCAATCGACCAGCAGGCGCATAGCCCGGTACAGCAGCAGGGCGTTCAGCAGGTGCCACGCGAAATGCGTGCCCGCGGGAAAAACCGCGCAGACCAGCGGGTCGACGGTGCGCAGCAGCAGCGAAATACTGAAAATTCCGAGCATCCCGAGCAGGGCGGGTGCGCCCGGCCTGCGCGTGAACCGGCAATAGACGGTTATCAGCAGCAGGCCCGCCCAGGTGGGCAGGTAGAACACAGAGCCGTTGAGCGCATCGGCGGGCAGGCTCGCCAGGGCAATGCCATTGACGGCCTGGAAAAGCGCAAAGCCGGCCAATACAGCGGGCCAGGGCCAGCGCACCACACGCCGCAGAAAAGCGAGCAGGAACACGGCGATAAACAGGCCGATGGGAATCACATCGGCCCACTCCGACCAGGGAGTGGCAAGGGTATGCCAGAGAAAGCTGCCGATGGCGATCGCCGCCGACAGTATCGCCAGTAACCAGACATCCCACTGTCGCGGGGCGTTGTGCCACAGCCGCCAGGCAATCAGCACTGCGGCCAACAGAAAAGCCAGGTTGCTGAAGGCATTGAGCGGCTCGGCCCACAGCCCCGCTGCGCTCCGTTCGCAGTAGTCGCTAACCGCCAGTGCCGCCGTACTCATATGCCGCCATTCGGTAGCGCAAACACCGCTCGCGAGAAATGCGATGCACCAAAAACAAAAACCCCCGCTGGTCGGCGGGGGTTCCGGTTTCGCACCATCGACTCACAATCAGGCGGCGAGCTTGTCCTTGATGGTCTGAACGACGACATCACTGGAGGTCGCGTTGACGCCCACCAGCTTGCCCTCTTTCGCATAGTAGTCGACCAGCGGCGCGGTCTTCTCGTTGTACACGTCGAGACGGTTGGAAATCGCTTCCTCGGTCTCGTCGTCGCGCTGCACGACAGCGGCGCCGCACTCGTCGCACACACCTTCAACCTTCGGCGGCTTGCTCTTGACGTTATAGATTGCACCACAACCGGTGCAGGTACGGCGGGTGGTCAGGCGGTCGAGAATCACGTCGCGCGGCACGTCGAGATTGACCGCCATGTCCAGCTCGATGCCGAGCCTGGCGAGCAGCGCCTTGAGCGCTTCGGCCTGGGGAATGGTGCGCGGGAACCCGTCGAGCAGAAAACCTTTTTCGCAGTCGGGCTCCTGAAGCCGTTCTTCCATAATGCCCATGATCAGATCGTCGGGCACCAGGTCGCCGGCGTCCATGAAAGCCTTGGCCTTCTTGCCGAGCTCACTGCCGGCGGCAACTGCGCCGCGCAGGATATCCCCGGTGGATATCTGCACCGAACCGTCGACATCGGTCAGCAACTTGGCAACCGTACCCTTACCCGCGCCCGGCGCGCCTAAAAGAATCAATTTCACGAAACCTACTCCTCTGATCAGTAACAAAATCCTGTCCGGCGCCCGTTCCCGGCCGCGGCAATCAAGGGGCGCTATTCTGCGGGACTCGAAACCAGCAATCAATTCCCTGTTCAAGCTCTTCAATATAAAGTAAATTTGCATCATTAAAACCACCCGGACCAGCGCCAGCCGAGCCATGGGTGATAGAATTCGCCGTTCAGCCAAACTAAAAGAAAAACCTGCCAAGATGCAATTGTCCACCCGCAACAAACTGTTCTTAAGCCACTTTCTCGCCGTGATCCTGGTCTCCGGGAGTATCGGTTCCTACTTCTATGCATCGGCCATCGGCAACCTCAAGCACAGCCTGCAATCGCGCCTGATGAACAGTGCAGCCATATTGAGCGAAGTCTTTTCCGCAAACGAACTCACCGGTTTGAACACCAGCGCCGACACGCAGAAGCCGCAGTACCAGGCACTGTTGGGTCGTATCCGCCGGCTCGCCGCCACCAACCCGGATATCGCCTTCGTCTACGTCATGCGCAAGGTGGGCGACCAGGTCGTTTTCGTCCTGGACTCCGACCCGCAACCCGCCCTGCCCGGTGAAGTCTACAAACAGAACATCCCCGAGCTGCTGCAGGGGTTCAACCGACCATCGGTCGATAGTGACATCACCACGGACAAGTGGGGCAGCTTCCTGTCCGGCTACGCGCCGCTGCACGATGCCAATGGCGACTACCTGATCGGCATTGACATGTACGCCAACGAAGTGTCGCACAAAATGTACCAGCTGAAGCAGGCCGGTTTCATATCACTCATTGTGTCCCTGTTTCTGGCCATCGTGTTTTCCGGCGCGCTCGCGAGAAATTTCAACCAGCGGATTGACAGACTGGTAAGGCGCTGCGGTGAGATCGCCCGCACCCAGCTCGAACCGAGCAACTCGCGGCGCACCGGCGACGAACTCGACCATCTTGCTCAGACCATCGAAGCCATGGCCGAACACCTGGAGCGCAGCCACGAACAAAACGAGCAGGCGCGCAAGGCGCTCGAAAGGCACAAGGACGAGCTCGAACAGCGGGTGCAGCAGCGCACCGGCGAACTGCTGGAGGCCAATGACCAGCTGCGCGAAGAGATCAGGGAACGGGAACGCATCGAGGCGGTGCTGCAGCAGACGGCGCGCACTGACTACCTGACACAACTGCCCAACCGCCGTGCCATGATCCAGATCCTGGACAAGGAAGCCGCGCGCTTCGAACGCGCGGGACATCCCTTCTCGCTGGTCCTGCTTGATATCGACCACTTCAAGAGCATCAACGATTCTTTCGGCCACGACGGCGGTGACGAAATCCTGGTCAAGGTCGCGGCAAGCATGCGCGGCTGGATGCGCGAGCAAGACGTGCTCGCGCGCTGGGGCGGCGAGGAGTTTCTGATACTGCTGAGCGACACCGACGTCGAGCGGGCGACCGAGCAGGCCGAACGCCTGCGGACAGCTATCGAAGCGCAGGCATTCACCATCGGACAGGGCGAAACCCGCATAACCGCGAGCCTGGGGGTTGCCGGCTATACCAGCAACCAGGGCATCGACAGCTGCATCAAGGACGCTGACATCGCCCTGTATCGCGCCAAGTCCGGCGGCCGCAACTGCGTGGTTACCTACCGGGAGCCCTGAGACGTACCGCTGCCCCCCGAAAAGCCGCTGTCGGCGTTCGGAACCGGCACGCACCCCGCCGAACGAGGGATGCGCTGCCGGTTGAGCCCGGCCAAGCCTTGGCGTAAGGTTTGACGGCCAAGTCACCCATACCCGCTGACGAGGACGAAAACGTGCTTTCGAACCGCTGGTTTAGATTTTTCTCGGTGATACTCATACTGGTGCTGGTGTTCCTGATCGGCACGCCGTTGCTGATCAGGCACTACGCCGTGCAATGGCTCGGGGAGCACGGTGCCGAGCAGGTTCAGTTCCAGGACGTCGACTTCAACCCGTTCACCGCCACACTGCTGCTCAAGGGTCTCAGCGTGGCGGTCGACGAGAAAACCACCTTGTCGTTCGAAACCGCGGGCGCCGAGCTGGCCTGGCTGCCACTGCTGCGCAAACAGGTCGAGGTGCAGGCGGTGCACCTCGACGGTTTCCACATTATCGTCGATGAACGTCAAAAGAACCGCTTGCTGATCGGGGGTATTCACCTGCCCGTCGGCGATAGCGGCGCTGACCAGGGCCAGCCGACCGAGAGCGCCTGGAGCGCGGGTATCAAGAGCGTGACGTTGAGCAATGTCCACGTCCGCTACCTTGACAACAGACTCGATCTCCAGCTCGATCTCGACCGCCTCACGCTGAGCAGCCTGTCGCAGTGGTCGGCGGAGAGCCCCACACAGCTTGACGCGAGCGGTTCGCTGAACAAGGCGCCTTTCCAGCTCAGTGGCGAACTCGCTCCCCTGGCCAAAAGCCCGCATTACGCCGTCACGCTGGATCTGAAATCCCTGGCGCTTGACACCTTTGCGACGCTCCTGCAGGACCAGGTGCAGCGGCTTTCAGGACAACTCTCGTATGAGGGAACCCTGGCATATCAGCAGGACAGCGACGGATTCAGCATTCGCCAGGAAGGCCGCACCCGCGTGCAGGCACTCGATACGGCGGTCAAACAGCCGCGCATCAACGCGCGCAACAACGAAGCCACGGTGGACAGCAAACTGTCGTTCTCCACCGCGGGTGGCGAACCGGCACTGCAACTCTCCTCGGATATCCAGTTGAGCGATCTGAGCATCGCCGCCGCGGACAGCCGCCTCGAACTGCTGCGCAGCGCCCGGCTTGACCTGTCGGGCCTGGCCATGCAGGGTCCGGACCGGCTGTCCATCCAGTCTGTTAGAGCGGAGAAACTGGCGATTGGCCGCCAGGCGGACGATACCGAACAGGGCGCATCCATGGATGTCGACAGGTTCGAGGTGACATCGCTGGCACTGGCAGACAACCTCCTCTCGGTCGACGAGGTGCACTACACAGGTGGACACAACCACCTGCAGCGTGACCCGGAAGGCAACTGGCGCGTCATCGCCATCCTCAACGCCATGAACCGTCTGGCCGCAAAGGAGGAAAATCCCGAAGTCGCACCCGCCCCACAGGAAAGCGCAGGCGCAGACAACACCGGTGAGAAGCCGCAGTCACTGGCTGCGGTCGTCAAGCGCATCAAGATCGACGGCGACAGCACCATCAGTCTTCTTGACCAGTCCGTGAAACCGACATTCGAAATGACACTCGACGTGGATTCCGCGCTCATCGAATCCCTGGATACGCGCGAACCGGAACAGAAAAGTCCGGTGAAGATCGACGCCGGTATCGGCAAATACACCAGGCTGTCCGTGCAGGGCGATATACAGCCATTCGCGAGCCCGCTGGGCATGAACCTCAAGGCGGACATCCACGCCCTGGACCTGCCTCAGCTGTCACCCTACACTCGGGATTCGCTGGGCCTGGTGCTCGACAGCGGCACGCTCGACGCGGATGGGGCCGTCAAGATCGACAAAACGCAGATGGACGGCCTGGTCAAGCTGAAGCTGCACCAGCTCGAACTGGAAACCGTCGAAAGCGAAAACAGCCTGCAAAGCCAGATACCGGTGCCGCTCAATGTCGCACTGGACACCTTGCGCGACAGCAATAACACCATCACCCTGAAGATACCGGTCAAGGGCGACCCGGCCAACCCCGACTTCAATGTCAACGACGCGCTAACCAAGGCGCTGGCCAGCGGTGTAAAGAAAGGCGCCCTGACTTATCTGACGCTGGCATTGCAACCTTACGGCACCTTGATCATGGCCGCCAAGTATGCCGGCGAGGAAATCACCAAGGTGCGTCTTAACCCGGTCAAATTCGAACCCGGACAGGCAGGCCTCGATGACAGCGACAAGGAATACCTGTCCAAGGTCGCGAAGGTGCTGCAGGAACGGCCCAAACTGGCGATCAAGTTGTGCGGGGTGGCGGTGCCGCAGGATACCGCCTGGTTCCAGCAGCAGGCAGCCGCGGCGCAGAAGACCGGTGACAAAACCGGGACCGCGACAAAGCCGGCGGTGCCCGAGGTCGCCGAGACGCAGCTGCTGGACCTCGCCAGGGCACGCGCCGAAAGCGTCAAGGGCTACCTGGTCACCACGTTCAAAACCCCTGCGGACCACCTGGTGGGCTGCCGGCCCCGGATCGAAACCGACGGCGACAAGGGCGCGGCGCCGCGCACAGATCTGTTGATCTAGACAGGGTCTGACACATCGCCAGGTATCGCCGGCTCCCAGATCAACAGTTCAACCACGGTATCCCGGCGGGCCTGTCGCTCCCAGATCATGCCCATGCTGCGCAGCATCGGGTACAGGAGCACCGGTTCCATGGGCAACCTGACTCTGAGGCTGTCGCCTTCCGGCAGATCCGCCAGCGCATCCAGCACACGCTCGAGGGGTTCGGGTGGAGACAGCTCGCTGACGTCCAGCAAGTGTTGCATCCTGCCGCACCCTCAACCGGAATTTACTGGCGGCATGTGCAAACCCGCATGTTCGGTGAATACGTCATCGATCATATCCTCCTTTGACCGTTTTCGCGGGCCAACATAACAGAAGGGCATACCCCTCCCGCCTTGACTTTTGTCATGCGCGGCTCGCGCGGGCGGGCGGTTGATATTTGTCAAGGAACGCACCCGCCGACAGCCCTAGCGTGTGAATTCACTTACCATTCAGCCATGCCCATGACCGTGCGTCGACTGTTTCTTTCCCTGCTGTTTGCACTGCTCCCGCTAGTGTACGCGACCGCACGCGCCGACAGCGCACCGGACACCCTGGCGCTTGCACAGGAGATGTTTCCCGCCGCCGACGCGGTCGGCGCGTTCAACGGCAAACCGCCGGCTGCGCCGGTACGCCTGAAAGGCCACGAGATCGGCTATGTTTTTTTCACCGGCGAGGTGTTGCCGATCCCGGCGTACTCGGGAAAGCCCGTCAACTGCCTGGTCGGCTTCGACCTGGAAGGACGCATCCGGGGCGTGACCATCGTCCACCACGAAGAACCGATCCTCGTGGTCGGACTGTCCGACAAAGACCTCGCACGCTTCACCGGTCAATACAAGGACCTGCCTATCCAGGACGACATCCGTATCGGCGGGCAGAAAAAACCCGGGCGATCGACGATCGACGGCATCAGCGGCGCGACCATCACCAGCATGGTTATCAACCGCACGATCAATCTGGGGGTAAAAAAGGTGGCTGCCGCGCGCCACCTGCTGACCCGCGAAGACGGGCAGACTTACAGCTTCGAACAGCCGCCGCCCTTGTGGGAGCAGCTGTGGCGTGCACGGACGGTCCACATCGCCGTGCTCGTGGCCGGCCTGTTCCTGTTGCTGTGCATCCTCATGTTCCAGGACTGGCTGGCACGTCACCCTACCCTTTTGCTGCAGGTGCGCACGGTTTACCTGGTGTTCACCGTCGTGTTCGTCGGCGTGCTGGCTGCGGGCCAGCTGTCGATCGTCAATGTCATGACTTTCACCAACTCGCTGCTGCACGGCTTCAGCTGGGAAAGCTTCCTCATTGACCCGATGCTGTTTCTGCTGTGGTCATTTGTCGCGTTCACCGTGTTGTTGTGGGGACGCGGGGTTTACTGCGGCTGGCTGTGTCCCTTCGGTGCGCTGCAGGAACTGCTGTTCCGCGTCGCCCGCCGCCTGAAACTGCCCGAATGGGAACCACCGGAAGTGCTGCACGAGCGCCTGTGGGCGCTGAAATATCTTATTCTGCTCGGCCTGTTCGGCCTGTCGCTGCAGTCGCTGGCGCGCGCCGAGCGTTATGCCGAGGCAGAGCCCTTCAAGACCGTTTTTTCCATGCATTTCTGGCGAGACTGGCCGTTCGTACTTTACGCTGTGCTGATTCTGCTGATGGGCCTGGTGGTGCGCAAAGCCTACTGCCGCTACCTGTGCCCGCTGGGCGCGGCGCTGACCTTCCCGAGCCGCTTCCGCATTTTCGACTGGCTGCGGCGGCGCAAGGAGTGCGGTCGCCCCTGCCAGATCTGTGCCCGCGACTGCGAAGTACGCGCCATTCGCCCGACCGGCGAAATTATCGAAAACGAGTGTCACTACTGCCTGGACTGCCAGGTCACTTTCTGGGACGACAAAACCTGTCCGCCAATGGTCGAAAAGCGCAAAAAGCACGAACGCGCCGCAAAGCTAAGTACGCCGCCGAGTGGCTGACAGTCACCTCCACCGGTCCGGCCTGCGCGTAGCCAGCAGGTTGCCGCCGGTTGAATTCCCGACACAACCGCACGACAACACTGCACGCAATCCGCCTCGCAGTTGATCTGAATCAACAACACCGCACCCCCCCAGATCCGTTTGACTTTTGTCAAGGCCCCGACCTGAGCCGAATCTACACTCCAAACCCAGCGTGACATTTTTGCTGCGAAATCCTTATGAGGAGGGATGCCCTATGAAAGCGAAGTCGATCGGCAGTGTGTTTGCATTATCATCATTGATCCTGGCCATGAGCACCGTGATGGCTGCAAAAGAAAGCGGGCATCCCGGTACGCCGGAGTCCGACATGCGCTATGAAGGCGCGCCGCTGGCGACATCGCCCGGAGAGGCCAAAGACCTGGTGACCGACGCAGGTCCGCCGATGACCAAGGCGGAATTCGACCAGGCCAAACGCATTTTCTTCGAACGCTGCGCCGGCTGCCATGGCGTGCTGCGCAAAGGTGCGACCGGCAAGCCATTGACACCGGATATCACCCGGCAGCGGGGCACCGAGTATCTGAAGACTTTCATCAACTACGGTTCGCCCGCCGGTATGCCCAACTGGGGCACTTCCGGTGACCTGACGCCCGAACAGGTGGACATGATGGCCCGCTACCTGCAGCACGAGCCGCCCCAGCCGCCTGAGTTCGGCATGGCGGAAATGAAGGCGACCTGGAAGGTGCTGGTACCGCCGGACAAGCGGCCGAAGAAACAGGAAAACAAACTGAACCTCAGCAACCTCTTCTCTGTCACCCTGCGTGATGCGGGCAAGATCGCCCTGATCGATGGCGACAGCAAAGAAATCGTCACCACCATCCCCACCGGTTATGCCGTGCATATCTCCAGGCTGTCGGCTTCGGGACGTTACCTGTTCGTCATCGGTCGTGATGCCAGGCTCAACATGATCGACCTGTGGATGAAAGAGCCGAAAACCGTCGCCGAACTCAAGACCGGCATGGAGGCGCGCTCGGTCGAAACCTCCAAGTACAAGGGCTGGGAGGACAAGTATGCCATTGTCGGCACTTACTGGCCGCCGCAGTATGTGATCATGGATGGCGAAACCCTGGAGCCGTTGAAAATCGTCTCCACCCGGGGCATGACGGTCGACACTCAGGAATACCACCCCGAGCCCCGCGTTGCCGCCATCGTGGCCTCGCACGAGCACCCGGAGTTCATTGTCAACGTCAAGGAAACCGGCAAGATTCTGCTGGTGGACTACGAAGATCTCGACAACCTCAAGGTCACCACCATCAACGCCGCGCGCTTTCTGCACGATGGCGGCTGGGACTCGACGCAGCGCTACTTCCTGACCGCCGCGAACAAGTCCAACAAGATTGCCGTGGTCGACTCCAAGGAAGGTGACCTGGAGGCCCTGGTGGACGTCGGCAAGATTCCACACCCGGGACGCGGCGCCAACTTCGTGCACCCGAAATACGGCCCGGTATGGGCGACCAGCCACCTCGGCGACCAGACCATCGCCCTGATCGGCACGGACCCCGACAAACACCCCAAGTATGCCTGGAAGATGGTCGAATCCATCGACGGTCAGGGCGGCGGCTCGCTGTTCATCAAGACGCATCCCAAGTCGAACCATCTGTATGTCGACACTGCGCTCAACCCCGACACCAAGATCAGTCAGAGTGTCGCCGTGTTCGATATCGCCAGCCTCGACAAAGGCTTCAAGGTGCTGCCGATCGCCGACTGGGCCAAACTGGGTGAAGGCCCCAAACGCGTCGTGCAGCCGGAGTTCAACAAGGCGGGCGACGAAGTCTGGTTCTCGGTCTGGAACGGCAAGGACGAGACCTCCGCCATCGTCGTGATCGACGACAAGACGCTGAAGCTCAAGACGGTAATCAAGGACAAGCGCCTGGTGACACCGACCGGCAAGTTCAACGTCTATAACACCATGCACGACGTCTACTGAGAGAAAGCAGCGCGGGCGGCATGCAGCCGCCCGCAGCCTGCCGACAACAAGACAGATACGGGAGAAAGGCATGCTGCACATGAGCAAGGTCTACCTGGTAGGTGCGGGCCCGGGCGATCCGGAGCTGCTGACAGTAAAAGCCCTGCGCCTGCTGCAAAACGCCGATGTACTGGTCTACGACCGCCTCATCAGCGATGCGATACTGGAACTCGTCCCCAGCGGCGTGACAAAAATTTTTGTCGGCAAGGCCAACGGTCACCACAGCCTGCCGCAAGCTGAAATCAACGACCTGCTTGTGGCCCTGGCGCGCAACAACCGGCGCATCGTGAGACTCAAGGGCGGCGATCCGTTCGTCTTCGGCCGTGGCAGCGAAGAGGCCCTGCACCTGCGGCGTCACGGCATCGCCTTCGAAGTCGTCCCCGGGGTGACCTCGGCCGCCGCCTGTGCGACCTATGCCGGCGTACCGCTCACCCACCGCGGCCTGGCGCGCGGCGTGCACCTGATCACCGGACACTTTCGCGACAACGAACCACTGGATTTCGATGCCCGGGCGCTGGCCGATCCGGACGCGACGCTGGTGGTCTACATGGGTCTGGCCAACCTGCCAGGCATCAGCAGGCGACTGATCGCCGCGGGGCTACCGGCCTCGACACCGGCGATGGCCGTACAGAATGGCACCACGCCGGCGCAACAACGGGTGCTGTCGGACCTGCGCAGTCTGCCGGCGAAAGTTCAGGCCGCGGGTCTCGAGCCACCGGTACTGGTGGTGATCGGCCGCACGGTGTCGCTCAGCGCCGAACTCGACTGGTTCAGCCCACAGAGGGAGCAAGAGGATGTCACGCTGGATGCTGGCGTCGGTATTTAGTCTGCTGGCCGTGGCCGGCGCGGCCGCCGCACCCATGTCCACGGCGCGGCAGGAGCAACTGCACAACCTGCTGGTGCAGGACTGCGGCTCCTGCCACGGTCTGACCATGCGCGGCGGCCTGGGCCCCGCCCTGCTGCCGGAGAGGCTGCACGAGCGTCCGCGCGCGGCGCTGATTGACACGGTCATGTATGGACGCCCCGGCACCGCCATGCCGCCCTGGAACCCCATGCTCAGTCGCGAGGAAGCGGCGTGGATGATCGACCGCCTGCTCGAAGGAATCAATTCGCCATGAGTCTCGCCCATGACACCGGTCATACACTCGCCGCGCTGTGTCTGCTGTGCGCGGCCGTCATCGCCGGCGCGGACCCGTTGCGCGGCAGCGGCGATCTCGCGCTGGTGGTGGAGCGCGCCTCGGGTTCGGTACAGATCGTCGAGACCAGCGGCAACACCAGCCTGTGCCGGGTCGAGGGTCTTGGCGACCTGTCGCACGCCTCCGCGGTGTTTTCCCGCGACCAGCGCTATGCCTTCGTCTTCGGCCGCGACGGCGGTTTGAGCAAGGTCGACATGCTGACCTGTCGCCTGGTGGCGCGCACCGTCCAGGCCGGCAACAGCATCGGCGGCGCCATCTCCCAGGACGGCCGACTGGTGGCCGTGTCCAACTACGAGCCGGGTGGCGTGCGTGTATTCGCCGCCGACACGCTGAAACCGGTGGCCGACATACCCGCGACCTATGGCGACGGACAGACCTCCAAGGTGATCGGCCTGGTCGACGCACCCGGCCAGCGCTTTGTCTTCAGCCTGTGGGACGCCGGAGAAACCTGGGTGGCGGACATGCGCGACCCGGCACACCCGGTGGTCACCCGATTCACCGGCATCGGCCGCAACCCGTATGACGCGCTGATCACGCCGGACGGGCGTTACTATATCGCCGGGCTGTTCGGTGAAGACGGCATGGCCCTTCTGGACCTGTGGAACCTGGATGCCGGCGTCAAGCGCATCCTGCCCGACTATGGCAAGGGCGAACAGAAACTGCCGGTGTACAAAATGCCGCACCTCGAAGGCTGGGCGATTGCCGGCAGGCGCGCCTTCGTACCCGCAGTCGGGCGCCACGAAGTGCTGGTGATCGATACTGATACCTGGCAACTGGCGGGCAAGATCCCCGTGCACGGCCAGCCGGTGTTCGTCATGGCGCGACCCGATGGCCGCCAGGTGTGGGTCAACTTTGCCGTGCCCGACAACGACACCGTGCAGGTCATCGACAGCCAGACCCTGGAGCTGGTGAAAACGCTCAAACCCGGCCCGGGTGTGTTGCACATGGAATTCGAGCCGCGCGGCGAAGAGGTGTGGATATCGGTGCGCGATCGCGACCAGCTGCAGGTATACGACACCGCGACACTGGAAAAGCGCGCCACATTGCCGGCAAAAAAGCCCAGCGGCATTTTCACCACGGCGCGCGCGCAGCGCATCGGCCTATAGAGGCGGCGCAGCGATGAATACACCACTAAACGCCCAAAGCCCGCAACTGACGCTCACCGAACAGCGCCTGCTGGATGAGTTCCAGCACGGTTTTCCGTTGGAACCACGCCCCTATGCGCGTATTGCGCAGCAGCTCGGGGTCAGCGAAACCGCTGTGCTCGACAGCCTGCAACGCCTGCAGGCCGCGGGTGCCGTCAGTCGCGTCGGCCCCGTACTGCAACCCAATCGCATCGGTGTGAGCACACTGGCCGCGCTGGCTGTACCGTCGGATCGCCTCGATGCGGTTGCGACGCTGGTCAGCGAATACCCGGAGGTCAACCACAACTACCAGCGCGAACACGACTACAACCTGTGGTTCGTGGTGACCGCACCGAACCGCGAACGCCTCGCTGCCGTGCTGGACGACATCGGGCGGCGCAGCGGACTGCCGGTGCTGGACCTGCCCATGCTGGAAGACTATTTCATCGACCTGGGATTCCGTCTGCAATGGACATGAACGTAACGCCACACCCGGCACTGGATGACGCCGTCAACCGCGCGCTGCTGCAGGCGGTCGAGGGAGGCCTGCCGCTGGCGCTGCGCCCCTACGCGGTCGTCGGCGAACAACTCGGCATCGCCGAAAATGAAGTGATCGCGCGCCTGTACAACCTGCAGGAGCAAGGTATCATCAAGCGCATGGGCGTCGTTGTGCGCCACCGTGTGCTGGGCTACCGGGCCAACGCCATGGTGGTCTGGGACGTAGCCGACGCCGAGGTTGCCGCAACCGGCTGCTGTCTGGGCGCGGTGCCGTTCGTGACCCTGTGCTACCGGCGCCCGCGGCGCCTGCCCGACTGGCCCTATAACCTGTTCACCATGATCCACGGCCAGGACCGCGCCCAGGTCCTGGCGCGCGTCGACCACCTGGTAAACCGCTGCGATATGCAGGACATTGCCCACCAGGTGCTGTTCAGCCCGCGTTGTTTCAAACAGCGCGGCGCGCGCTACACCACGCTCGACACCCGCATGGAAACCTCACCATGAACTCGCTGAGCGCACTCGAACGCGATTTCATCAACCGGTTTCAGGGTGGCTTCCCGCTGACCCGACGCCCCTTCTCCCAGGTTGCCGATGGCCTCGGTACCGGGGAAGCCACCCTGATCCAGACCATCGAAAATCTGTTGCAAAGAGGCCTGTTGAGCCGTTTCGGCCCGTTGTTCGATGCCGAACGGCTCGGCGGCGAAGTGACGCTGGCGGCGCTGAAAGTTCCCGCGAGCCGCTATGAGCAGGTGGCCGAACAGGTCAACTCGCTCGCCAGCGTGGCGCATAACTACCGGCGCGAGCACCGCCTGAATATGTGGTTCGTGGTCGCCAGCGACCAGCCGGGCGGCGTTGCCAGCGCGCTGGCAGAGGTCGAACAGCGCAGCGGTCTCCCGGTGTACAACTTTCCCCGGCAACAGGCCTTCTATCTGGGTCTGTGGCTGCACCTGGACGCCGACGGACGAACAGACACCGTTGCCGCGGAAGCCGTCGAGCAGGTGCCGTGCGACTGGCGAGCGGATGCGCTGGATCGGCGACTGCTGCGCGCCACCCAGGCAGGCCTGCCGCTGCGCCGCGACCCGTGGGCAGTGATCGCGGCGCAGGTCGAGACCAGCCCCGCACAGGTTCGGGCACGCCTGCAGGCCATGCTCGCCGCGGGCGCCATACGCCGTATCGGCGCCATCCCCAACCACTACCGCCTCGGCCTGCGCGGCAACGGCATGAGTGTCTGGGACGTGCCCGACGAAGTCGCCAGCGAACTGGGACAGCAAATCGGCCGGCTCGACTGCGTCAGTCACTGTTACCTGCGCCCGCGACAACCCGGCGTCTGGCCGTACAATCTGTTCGCCATGCTGCACGGCGCCGACCGCGAGGTGGTGTACGCCAAGGTGCGGCAGATTACCCGACTGCTCGGCAAACAGTGTCGCGGCCATGACATCCTGTTCAGCTCCGCAGTACTGAAAAAGACCGGGCTGCGGCTCGCGGCCTGAAGGAGTCAGCATGTTTCGTTTAACCCGTTACCTCGAACGACTCGCCAGCCCCGACGAGGCCATGACCCGGCCGCAAGTCGCCGCACCGACCGGACCGGTGGTGATCTGGAACCTGATCCGCCGCTGCAACCTCACCTGCAAGCACTGTTACGCCACGTCTGCCGACCGCGATTTCGCCGGCGAACTCGATCACGGGGAAGCCCTGCGGGTGATGGATGATCTCAAGAACTTCGGCGTACCGGTGCTGATTCTGTCCGGCGGCGAGCCGCTGATGCGGCCGGATATTTTCGAACTGTCCGCGCACGCCAAGGCCATGGGCTTTTACGTCGGACTGTCCAGCAACGGCACGCTGATCAGCGAAGACAATATCGACGTGATCGCCGCCGTGGGGTACGACTACGTGGGTATCAGCCTCGACGGCCTGCGCGAGGTGCACGACCGTTTCCGCCGCAAGCAGGGCGCCTTCGATGCCGCGCTGCACGGTGTCCGCCTGTGCCGCGACGCGGGCATCAAGGTCGGCCTGCGCTTCACGCTGACGCGCGACAACGCCGACGATCTGCCTGGCCTGCTGGCGCTGATGGAACGCGAGGGCATCGACAAGTTCTACCTGTCGCACCTGAACTATGCAGGCCGCGGAAACCGCAACCGCGCCGCCGACGTCCAGCACCGCATGACGCGCGCAGCCATGAACCTGCTGTTCGAAACCTGCTGGCAACAGGTCGTCGCCGGCACGCCGAAAGAGTTCGTGACCGGCAACAACGACGCCGACGGCCCATACCTGCTGCAATGGGTGAAACAGCACCTGCCGGACAAGGCGCCCGTGCTGGAAGCCATGTTACGCCGCTGGGGCGGCAATGCCTCCGGCGTGAACATCGCCAACATCGACAACCTCGGCAACGTGCATCCCGACACCATGTGGTGGGACTACACCCTGGGCAATGTGCGCGAGCGCCCCTTCTCCGCCATCTGGGCGGATACCTCCGACCCCCTGATGGCGGGTCTGAAACAGAAACATCGCCCGCTGCAAGGCCGTTGCGCGGACTGCCGCTACCTGACGCTGTGTGGCGGCAACAGCCGCACACGCGCCTGGCAACTCACCGGCAACCCCTGGGCCGAGGATCCGGGCTGCTACCTGAGCGACGCGGAAATCGGTGTCACCGACATGCCGGCACGGGTCGCGGTCACGCCGTGGCGCCGACCCCGCAAGATCGCCGTGCCGGTGGCGGTGGAACGGCCTTGAGAGCTACCCTGCTCCTGCTGATGATCGCGGGATTCGGCCTGTCCGGCATCGCATCCGCGGCTGGCGACTCGCCCGCGGCGCTGTTTCAGCAGCACTGCGCGAGTTGCCACGGGCTACAACGCCTCGGCGGCATGGGACCTGCGCTGCTGCCGGAAAACCTCGGGCGGCTGAAACCCGCGCAGGCCGAAAAGGTGATTACCCGGGGCCGCGCCGCCACCCAGATGCCGGCGTTCGGCGACAAACTGGGTGCCGCGGCGATCAAGGCACTGGTCGCCTACATTTTCACCGCGCCCGACAGCGTACCAGCCTGGGGGCTGGCGGAAATACGCGCCTCGCACAAGATACTGGTACCCGACAGCGAGCTGTCCGAGAAACCGGTGCACCAGGCTGATCCCATGAACATGTTCGTGGTGGTCGAACTCGGCGACCACCACGTCAGCGTACTGGACGGTGACAAAATGGAGGTTATTTACCGTTTCAAGAGCCACTACGCGCTGCACGGCGGCCCCAAGTATTCGCCGGACGGGCGTTACGTCTACTTCGCCTCGCGCGATGGCTGGATCAGCAAGTTCGACATGTGGAACCTGAAGCTGCTCGCCGAAGTGCGCGCCGGCATCAACACGCGCAATCTCGCGGTCTCCTCCGATGGACGTTATGTCATGGTGGCCAACTACCTGCCGCATACGCTGCTGCTGCTGGACGCACGCGACCTGTCCCCCATCAGGCTGATCGAGGCGAACGACGGCAAGGGCCACAGCTCGCGGGTCAGCGCCGTCTACGATGCCGCGCCGCGACACAGCTTCATCGCCGCGCTCAAGGATCTGCCCGAGGTATGGGAAATCGCCTACAACGACAATCCGCTGCCGGTGTACAACGGTCCGATGCACGACTACCGCATGGACGAAGGTGTGGCACGCCAGCAGGGGCGCTTCCCGGTGCGCCGAATCCAGCTCGACGACTACCTGGATGATTTCTTCTTCGATCCGTCGTACCGGCTGCTGATCGGCGCGGCGCGCAACGCCAACAACGGCCAGGTGGTGAACCTCGACCTCGGCCGCAAGATCGCCGAACTCGAGCTGGACGGCATGCCGCACCTGGGTTCTGGCATCACCTGGGAGTACCAGGGGCGACCGGTACTGGCCACGCCGAATCTGAAAAACAGCGAAGTCAGTATCATCGACATGCAGACCTGGAAGACCATCAAACGCATCAAGACCCTTGGTCCGGGCTTTTTCATGCGCAGCCACGAGAACACCCCCTATGCCTGGGTCGATGTGTTCTTCGGGCCCAACCGCGACGCGGTCCACATCATCGACAAGCGCAGCCTGGAGATCGTCAAAACCCTGCGCCCCGCACCGGGCAAGACCGCCGCCCACGTCGAGTTCGACAAGGACGGCCGGCGTGCACTGCTGAGTATCTGGGACATGGACGGCGCGGTGGTGGTCTACGACGCCGCCACGCTGCAGGAGATCAAGCGCCTGCCGATGGTCAAACCGTCAGGCAAGTACAACGTCTACAACAAGACCCACCTGTCGGCCGGCACCAGTCACTGAGGCTTTTTAGGCGGGCAGGGATACATGAAGGTCGCGTGCAACGCGTCCTGCGGCAAGGCGCAGACGTCGGCCACGTCGCGCATGGCGTCCGGCTGCATGATACGCACGCGGTTACCCTCCATGGTGATATAGCCCTGTTCGCTGAGGTTACGGATGATGCGTGAAAAGGTCTCGGGCTTGACCGACAGCCGGGACGCAAGCGTCTGCTTGGGCACCTTGAGTTCGAATTCATCGACACCGTCCGCTGCCTGCGCAAGGATATAGCCGGCGACCCGGCAGGTGGCGCTGTGCAGGCTGAGGTCGTCGATTTCGCGCAGCAGACCGCGCAGGCGCTGGCTCATGTCGCCAAGCAGCAGGAAGCAGGTGTCGACCGAACTGCGCAGCATGGCGGCAAAGTCGCGCGCGTCGACGCTGATCAGCTGGGCAGCGGACAGCGCCTGGGCGCCTACCGGGTAGTGGGGCCGGTCGAGAAACATCAGCGCCTCGGCAAAGGTACTGCCGGGCGTGACCACCTCGATGACTTTTTCGTTGCCCGCGGGCGACAGCCGGTACAGCTTGACCTGCCCCCGGAGCAGCAGGTAGAAGCGGTCGGCGCGCTCGCCCTGCTCGAACAGCGACTCGCCTTCGGCGAGCGCCACGCGGCGCGCGCCTTTCGCCACGCGCTGCAGCTG
>Ga0315540_10000165_pt1 | contig 35979 bp, 33 predicted proteins | sample SalMarSW160110MG_FD_203677 | JGI IMG/M metagenome (GOLD analysis project Ga0315540, IMG submission 203677) | Salt marsh sediment microbial communities from the Plum Island Ecosystem LTER, Massachusetts, United States - Salt Marsh Sediment SW1601-10 ...
CTGGCCCAGGGCCTGCCGGACCTGGCGCGCGTCGCGCTCGTGCCGAGGTGGGCGTTCTCGGGGGGCGCCGTCGCGCTGCTCGGCCTCCACTACGGGCTCACGCTGGTGCCGCGCGCCGACGCGGCCGAGGCGATCTACGCGGCGTGGCTCGGCGCGGCGGTCGCGGCGAGCCTCATGATTCCGCTGCTCGGCTGGCCCGTGCTGCTCGCGGGGCTCATCCATTCGTCGATGCGGCTCGGCCGCTGGCGCGAGCCGGAGTGGGCGCGATGATCGCGGTCCGTGGACTTCGCCGCGCCTACGGCGACCGCCTCGCGCTCGACGGCGTCTCGCTGGAGGTGCGCGGGGGCGAGATCGTCGGCCTGCTCGGCGCGAACGGCGCGGGCAAGAGCACGCTGCTGAGGACGGCCGCGGGCCTGCAGCCGCCCGACGAGGGCTCCGTGACGATCGCCGGCCACGACGTGTGGGCGGAGCCGCTCGCGGCCCGGGCCGGGCTCGGCTACGCGGCGGAGGAACCGACGTTCCACGAGGAGCTCTCGGCGGCCGAGCACCTCGCGTTCGTGGCCGCGGTGCGCGGGCTGGATCCGTCCGCGGCCCGCGAGCGCGCCCACGACCTCGCGCGCCGCTTCGACCTCGACGACCGGCTCGACGACCCCGTGAGCGGCTACTCCCACGGGATGCGCAAGAAGACGTCGTTCCTCGCGGCCATCCTCCACCGGCCGGCGGCCCTGCTGTGCGACGAGGCGCTCGAGGGCTTCGACGCGCCGTCGGCGCTCGAGGCGAAGGCCGAGCTGCGCGCGCTCGCGCGCGCGGGCGCCGCGGTCCTGTTCTCCAGCCACGTCACCGAGACCGTCGAACGGCTGTGTGACCGCGTCGTCCTGCTGAGCACCGGCCGCGTCGCGCGGGAGATGCCGAGGGAAGAATGGGGCGCGCCGGGCGAGGACCTGTCGGTCCTCGAGCGCGCGTTCCTCGACACGATCCGAACCGGGGAGATCCGATGACACGCCTCCGCCTCGCCCTGACCGCCTTCGCCCTCCTCGCCGCCGCGACAGCCGGGGCCGAGCCCGTGACGCCCGTGCGCCACCTGCTGCTCCAGGCGCACGACCCGGCGGACCTGCGCGCGCGGCTTCGCGCCTTCGCCGACTCGGCAGGCCCGGGCCTCGACGCCGGCGAGGCCTGGTACCACCTCGGCGTGAGCCTGGTGAGGGGCGGGAAGATCGACAGCGCGCTCGTGGCCTTCGCTCGCGCCCGGGCGGTGCGCGGCGACGCCAAGGAGGCGATCGCGGCGATCGACGCGCGGATCGCCCGGTCGGCGGACGGCGATCTCGACAGCGCCGCGGCGCTGACCGCCTCGCTCCTGCCGACGGCCTCCGGGGGCTTCGCCGAGGCGTTGCGGCTGCGGGACGCCTGGCTGCGCGGGTTGCGCGGCGACCTGGCCGCGGCCCGCCCGTTGTTCGACCTGCGCCGCTCCCCGCTCTTTCGCCCCTACTCCACCCTCGCGGATCGTCCGCTCTGGGCATCCCGGATCGCGCCGCTCGCGGTCGGCGCCGGGGACCTCCAGGCCGCCTGGCGGCTCCTCGCGCCCCTCGCCATCGAGACGCGCGGTCGCGATCCCGGGATCGCGCGCCTCGCCGGCAGCGTCGCGGCGCGCCTGTCGCTCGGCACGACGTGGGATCGCTGGATCGCCGCGGCCTGCGCGAAGGCCGACACCCTCGCGCTCGGCCCGATGTGGACCCTCGGCGCGAAGCGCGTGGACGTGGGCGCCGAAGGCGGGGCGACCCTGGCGGGCTGGCTCGCGACCGGGCCGCGCGGCGCCCCGATCGCCGTCGTCGCCGCGCCGGCGGACGACGATGCCGTCGCGGCGTGCGACAGCCTGCTCGTGCAGCTCCACCGGGGTGGACTCTCCGTGGCGCTGTTCGAGCCGCGCGGCGTGCGCGGCTCCGGCGGCGCGGCCGAGCCGGCCCTCCTGCGCGCGAGCGGCCAGGAGGCGGCCCAGCGCCAGCTCGCGGCGGACTACGCCTCCGTGCTGACGGCGGTGGCCCGGGCGGCCGGCGTCACCTCGCCGCGGGGCGTCTTCGTCGGCGTCGGCCCCGACGCGATGGCCGCGGTGCTCGCGGCCGGCCGGGACGCGCGCGTGCGCGCCGTGCTGCTCGCGGGGCCCGAGATCGCCCCCGAGGACGCCGGCTGGCTGCGCGGTTCGCTGGCGGCCTCGGGAGTTCCCGCGTTCTTCGAGACCGGCCCGGAGGGCATTCTCGAGAACCTCACGGTGGATCACGTCGTCGCGGCTCTGCCCCCCGCACAGACGCGCGTCGCCGACGCGCGGGCGCCCGGGCACGGCGCGGCGCTCTTCCGCGGCGGCCCCGCCGAGGGCGAGCGCTTCGCGGGCTGGCTCAGCGACGAGCTGAAGCGGCCGCGCGCCACTCCACCGTCACGACCGCGAGGAGAATGAGGCCCGCGCCGGTCCACCACCTGGCCTCGAAACGCTCGGCGCCGATCGTCAGCGCGAAGAGCAGGGCGAAGACCGGCTCGAGCGCGAACAGCAGCCCGACGCGGCCGGGCGGCAGGCGCCGCTGCGCGAGCACCTGCAGGAGCGGCGCGATCGTGCTGCCGGCCACGGCGAGGTAGGCGAATCGCGCCCATCCCGCGCCGTCGAGCGCCTCGAACGTGCGCACGGCGTCGCCCGTGAACGGCGCGAGCACCAGGGCGACGGTCGCCGCCTGCGCGCCGGTGAGCACGATCGGGTCCGCGCCCGGCGCCCAGCGCCCGAGCGCGACGACCTGCAGCGCGTACAGCGCCGCCCCGAGCAGCGTCAGCAGCTCGCCGCGGCCCAGCTGGAAGCCCGAGCGCAGCGAGAGCAGCGCCGACCCGGCCATGGCGATCGCGATCCCGGCGACGAGCAGCCGCCCCGGGCGCTGGCCGAGCATCGGCCAGGCGAAGAATGCCGCGAGCAGCGTGCCGGCGCAGGTCAGGAACGCCGAGCTGCCCGCGCTCGTCGAGAGCAGGCCCTCGGCCTGGAAGAAATAGCCGCCGACCATCAGCGCGCCGCTGCCGACGCCGGCCCACACGTCGCGCGCCGCGGGCGGGCGGCCCCGCAGCGCGAGCAGCGCGGCGAAGACGGCAGCCCCCACCGCGAAGCGGCCGCACACGAGCGTCGCGGGCGGGATCGCCTCCACGGTGTCCCGGATCGCGACGAAGGTCCCGCCCCACAGGAGCGTCGCGACCACCATCGCCGCGACGGCCGCGGGCTCGCCGCGGCGGTCGCTCACCCGGCCGGGCGCCTCCGGCGCGGCCCGTGCGGCTGCGAGAGCGCGAACGACAGGCTCTCGAACTCGGTCGTCATGTCCACCGTGCGCACCCACACGTCGTCGGGCACGCGCAGCTTGCGGGGCGCGAAGTTGAGGAGGCCGCGGACGCCCGCGGCCACGAGGGCGTCCGCGACCTCCTGGGCCGCCCGGACGGGCGTCGCGATGACGCCGATGTCGATGGCGTCCTCCGCCGAGAGCTGCGACACGTGGCGCACGCTCAGCGCGCCGTCAGGGTGCCCCACGCGGGCCGGATCCACGTCGAAGACGGCCACGATGTCGAACCCCTGCGAGGCGAAGCCGCGGTACGCGAGCAGCGCGGAGCCGATGTGGCCCGCCCCGATCACCGCGACGCGCCAGCGCCGGTCGAGGCCGAGGATCGCGCGGATCTGCGCGCGCAGGTGCTCCACGCTGTAGCCGAGCCCGCGGCGGCCGAAGGACCCGAAGTACGACAGGTCCTTGCGCACCTGCGCCGAGGTGATGCCCTCCCGCTCGGCCAGCAGCTGCGACGAGATCACCTTGCCGCCCTCGGCGGCCACCTCCTCGAGCACCCGGTAGTAGTGCGAGAGGCGACTGACGGTGGACTCCGAGATCTTCGCCATGTCGTTACGATCAGGCCTCGCCGGGGCCGACCCCGTTCGCATCGGCGTCGGTCGCGCCGGCGTCGGCCACCTCGTCCTCCGAGACGACCCGCGTGACGCCGGAGACCACGTCGGGAAGCAGCTCGCCCTCGGACGGCTCCGACAGGTTCACCAGGCGTACGCCCTGCGTGTTGCGGCCGAGGACCGAGATGCCCTTCACCGGCATGCGGATCATCTGGCCCTGGCGCGTGATGATCATGAGCTCGTCGCCGTCCACGACCTCCTTCACCGCGACGACGTTGCCGTTCCGCTCCGTCGTCTTGATCGTGATGATGCCCTTGCCGCCGCGGTGGGAGACACGGTACTCGGAGAGCTCGCTGCGCTTGCCGTAGCCGTTCTCCGTCACGGCAAGGAGCGTGGCCTGGCGCTTCACGCCGACCATGCTCACGACCTCGTCGGAGGCGTCGTCGAGCGTCACCGCCTTCACGCCGCGGGCGGTGCGGCCCATCGCGCGCACTTCCTTCTCGTGGAAACGGACCGCGAGCCCCTTCTTCTTCGCGAGGATCACGTCCTGGGTCCCGTCCGTGATCATCGCCTCGAACAGGGCGTCGCCCTCCTCGAGCAGGACGGCGTTGATGCCGGTCTTGCGCACGTTGCCGTAAGCCGAGAGCACCGTCTTCTTGATGAGGCCCTTGCGCGTCGCGCAGACCAGGTAGTGCTGGTCGTCGAAGGTCTTCACCGCGACGACCGCCTGCACGTTCTCGTTGCGCCCGAGGCCCTCGAGGTGGTTCACGAGCGGGCGGCCCTTCGCCATGCGGCCGGCCTGCTCGATCTCGTGCACCTTGAGCCAGTAGCAGCGCCCCTTGTCGGTCAGGAACAGCAGGTAGGCGTGCGTGTTCGCGATGAACAGGTGCTCGATGTAGTCGTCGTCCTTCGTGCGCGCGCCGATCACGCCCTTGCCGCCCCGCCGCTGGGCGCGGTAGGCCGAGACCTCCTGGCGCTTGATGTAGCCGGCGTGCGAGATCGTGATCACCATGTCCTTCTGCTCGATGGTGTCCTCGTAGTTGATCTCGCCGTCCTCGGCCACGATCTGCGTGCGCCGCTCGTCGCCGAACCGGTCGCGGATCCGGCGGACCTCGTCCTGGATGATGCCCAGCATCTTCTTCTCGCTGGCCAGGACGGAGCGCAGCTTCTCGATGAGCTGGATGACCTCGAGGTACTCCTTCTCGATCTTCTCGCGCTCGAGGCCGGTCAGGCGCTGCAGGCGCATCTCGAGGATCGCGTTCGCCTGGATCTCCGTGAGCTTGAAGCGGCTCATGAGGCCCTGGCGCGCTGTCTCGATGTCCTTGGACCCGCGGATGAGCGCGATGACCGCGTCGAGGTTGTCGAGCGCGATCTTGAGCCCCTCGAGGATGTGGGCGCGGCGCTCGGCCTCGGCGAGGTCGAACTCCGTGCGCCGGCGCACGACCTCGCGGCGGTGCCGCACGTACTCGTCGAGGACGCCGCGCAGCGTCAGCACCTGGGGGCGGTTGTCCACGAGCGCGAGCATGATCGCGCCGATCGAGGTCTGCAGCGGCGTGTGCACGAAGAGGTTGTTCAGCACGACCTTCGGGTTCGCGTCCTTCTTCAGCTCGATCACGATCCGCATGCCGTCGCGGTCGGACTCGTCGCGCAGGTCGCTGATGCCGGCGACCCGGCCGCTCCGCACCATGTCGGCGATCTTCTCGAGCAGCCCGCCCTTGTTCACCTGGAATGGGATCTCGGTGGCCACCAGGCTCATGCGGCCGCCCTTGCCCTCCTCGACCTGCACCTTGGCGCGGACCTTCATGATGCCGCGGCCGGTGCGGTAGCAGTCGCGGATGCCCTGGGTGCCGTAGATGATGCCGCCCGTGGGAAAGTCAGGGCCGCTCACGATGCGCAGCAACTCGGCTTCCGGCAGGTCGGGCCGGTCGATGACCGCGACGATCGCGTCGCAGATCTCGCGGAGGTTGTGCGGCGGGACCTCGGTGGCCATGCCGACGGCGATGCCGGAGCACCCGTTCACGATCAGGTTCGGGACGACCGACGGCAGGACGGACGGCTCCTCGCGCGTCTCGTCGTAGTTCGGCCGGAAATCGACGGTGTTCTTCTCGAGGTCGGCGAGCATCTCCATCGCCAGGGCCGTCAGGCGCGCCTCGGTGTATCGCATGGCCGCCGGCGCGTCGCCGTCGATCGAGCCGAAGTTACCCTGCCCGTCCACCAGCGGGTAGCGCATGACCCAGTCCTGCGCGAGGCGCACGAGGGTCGGGTAGACGACCCCCTCGCCGTGCGGGTGGTAGTTGCCCGACGTGTCGCCGGCGATCTTCGCGCATTTGCGGTAGCCGCGGCCGGGCGAGAGGTTGAGGTCGTTCATCGCGACCAGGATGCGCCGCTGCGAGGGCTTCAGGCCGTCGCGGACGTCCGGCAGCGCGCGCGAGACGATGACCGACATCGAGTAGTTGATGTAGCTGGTCTTCATCTCGTCTTCGATGTTCATGTCGACGATTTTCGACCGATCGTTCAGCGCCATGTCCCGTTCCTTTTCCTGGTTCCCACGGCCCGGTGTCCCGGCGCACCTCCTGTGCGCCCGGGCCGGCGGGCGATCGTCAATCCTGGAGGTCGCGCCTCGCCCACCGGTACTGGAGCGCGGCGGTGGCGTAGCGCGTCACGCGGTCCCAACTCGTGTGCTTGTCCTTCGCCAGCTGGTGATAGCCGATCTCGAGGCCCAGCGAGCGGCCGCGGTCGAACGCGTGCCGCACCTGCGCGCCCAGCCGGAAGCCCACGGCGCTCGCGGCGGCGAGGACCTGGCCGCGGCGGTCGTCCTCGACGCGCCACCAGCCCAGCGCGCCGGCCCCGCCCGCGGTCCAGCGGCCGCGCTGCCAGGCGTCGCCCTCGACGCGCCACGCGGCACCCCAGGTCCAGCGGTGCAGGCTCGCGGCCGGCCCCAGCGGCGTGCCGTCGTTGGGATCCCTGAGCTCGATGTAGGAGGTCCCGATGTCGTCCACGTAGCCCACGACGCCGAAGCGCCAGCGATCGTCGAGTGGCCACAGAGCCGAGAGCGAGGCCGAGGCGCCGCCGCCCGAGGGGCTCGAGTCGGCGCCGAACGTGGCGCCGGCCGAGAGGGTGATGTCGGGGGGCGGGATGGCGGGGCCCGCGTGGGCCGCGCCGGCGCAGGCCGCGAGGGCCAGCGCGGTGAACAGCGTCGGGAAGCGTCGCATCAGATGTCCAGGTTCTTGACCGACAGCGCGTTCTCCTCGATGAACTGCCGTCGCGGCTCGACCTGCTCACCCATGAGGATCGTGAAGATGCGGTCGGCCTCGACGGCGTCCTCGGTGTTCACGCGCACGAGGGTCCGGGTTTCGGGGTTCATCGTCGTGCGCCAGAGCTGCTCGGGGTTCATCTCGCCGAGTCCCTTGTAGCGCTGGACGAGCACGTGCTTCTTGTCGATGCGCTTGACCGCCTCGTCCCGCTCGCGCTCGTCGAAGCAGTAGATCTCCTCCTTGCCCGACTTCACCAGGAAGAGCGGAGGCTGCGCGATGTAGACGTGCCCCGCGTCCACGAGCTCCTTGAGCTCGCGGAACAGGAACGTCAGCAGCAGCGTCCGGATGTGGGCGCCGTCCACGTCGGCGTCGGCCATCAGGATGATCTTGTGGTAGCGCAGCTTGCCGATGTCGAACTCGTCCTTCACGCCGGCGCCGAGGGCCGTGATGATGCTGCGGATCTCCTCGTTCGCGAGGATCTTGTCGATGCGCGCCTTCTCGACGTTCAGGATCTTGCCGCGGATCGGCAGGATCGCCTGGAAGCGTCGGTCGCGCCCCTGCTTCGCGCTGCCGCCGGCCGAGTCGCCCTCGACGATGTAGAGCTCACATTCCTCGGGGTTGTCCCAGGCGCAGTCGGCGAGCTTCCCGGGCAGCGAGCCCCCGTCGAGGATCGTCTTGCGCCTCGCCAGGTCGCGGGCCTTGCGTGCGGCCTCGCGCGCCCGCGCGGCGGCCACCATCTTGTCCACGATCTTGCGCGCGATGGAGGGGTTCTCGTCGAAGTACTCGCGGAGCCCCTCGCCCACGACGCTCTCGACCGCGCCCTTGATCTCGTTGTTGCCGAGTTTGGTCTTGGTCTGGCCCTCGAACTGCGGGTCCTGCATCTTGATCGAGATGACCGCGGTGAGTCCTTCCCGCACGTCCTCGCCCGCGATGCTGGCCTTCACGTTCTTCGTGAGCCCCTCGCGGCTCGCGTAGTTCGTGAGCGTGCGGGTGAGCGCCGATCGGAAGCCGAACACGTGGGTGCCGCCCTCGATCGTGTTGATGTTGTTCACGAACGACAGCAGGGTCTCGGCGTAGGCGTCGTTGTACTGGAACGCGACCTCGACCGAGACGTTGTCGCGCTCGCGCGAGAAGAACACCGGCTTCGCGTGGAGCGTCTCCTTGTTCTGGTTGAGGTACTTCACGAACTCGACGATGCCGCCCTTGTACTGGTAGCCGGCCGTCTTCCCGGTGCGATCGTCGTTCAGCGTGATCTGCAGGCCGCTGTTGAGGAAGGCCAGCTCGCGCAGCCGCGCGGCGATTGTGTCGTAGTGGAAGTCCGTGACCTCGAAGATCTTCGGGTCCGGCCGGAAGCTCACCGTGGTGCCGGAGCCCTTTTCGCGCTTCTCGGCGGGGCGCGTCTTCATGTCGTACTTCGGAAGGCCGCGCTCGTACTCCTGCGTGTAGACCTGGCCGTCGCGCAGGACATCCACCAGGCACCATTCCGCGAGCGCGTTGACGCACGAGACGCCGACGCCGTGGAGACCGCCGGAGACCTTGTACGAGTTGCTGTCGAACTTGCCGCCGGCGTGCAGCGTTGTCATGACGACCTCGAGCGCCGGGCGCTTCGTGGTCGCGTGAATGCCGGTCGGGATGCCGCGGCCGTTGTCGCGGACGGTCAGGGCGCCGTCCTTCTCCACGGTCACGCTGATCTCGGTGCAGTAGCCGGCGAGGGCCTCGTCCACCGCGTTGTCCACGACCTCCCAGATGAGGTGGTGGAGTCCGCGCACGCCGGTGTCGCCGATGTACATCGCCGGACGCTTGCGGACCGCCTCGAGTCCCTCGAGGACGGTGATGCTGGTGGCGTCGTAGTGATGGCCCTTGCGGTCTTCCGTCAACGTCGCATCTCCTTCTCGTGTCATCACCGCGGGTTCCCTCCCCGTGCCGGGACGAAGCGCACGTCGCGCACGACCTTCGCGCCCACGTGCTCGTTCGCCCGCCTCACGAGCTCGCGCCGGAGAAACCCGAGCTCGTGCATCCAGGCCGATCCCTCGACCTCGATCGTCATCACGCCGTCCCGGAACGAGACGGCGTGCGTTCGCTTCGCGATCCTCTCCCCCGCCAGCGCCGGCCATTCCGTCACGGCGCGCCAGCCGGATGCGGCAGCTTCGAGCCGGAGGTCCCTCAGGACTTCCGGGAGGATGGCCGCGAGGGGCTTCATGCTCATCCCACCGCGTCCGGCAGCCGCAGCGGCATGATCAGGCACAACAGCTTTTCGTCGGCCTGGGGCGGCGCCCCCACGGGCTCGACGATGCCGGCCGACAGCGCGGTCTTCAGGCGGACCACGACCCGCTCCGTCGGGATGCTGCGCAGGATCTGGAGCAGGTACTTCGCGTTGTACCCGATCTCCATGTCCTCGCCGTCGTACTCGGCCTCGACCGTCTGCTCGCCGGCCCCGAAGTCCGCCGTGGCCGACGACACCGAGAACTTCCCGCCGCGGAGCGAGAACCGGATCTGCTGGGTGCTCGTGTCCGCGTGCGAGGCCACGATGTCCACGGCCTCGATCAGGTCCGTGCGGGCCACGATCAGCTCGCGCGGGTTGTCCTTCGGGATCACCTGCTCGTAGTTGGGGTACGGGCCCTCGATGAGCCGGGCGAAGACCTGGACGCGGTACTCGCCCACCTGCGTCGTGAAGCCCGCGTGATTGCGGCCGTCGGCGATGCGGATCTCGACCGGGCTCGTGGCCTCCTGGGCGAACTTGCTCACGGTCGAGAACACGCGGCCGGGCACGATGACGCCTTCCTTCGCGAGGTCGCCGAACGAGCCGTCGCGCGTGCTCCGCGCGAGCCGGTGGCCGTCGGTCGCCACGAACGCGATGTGCTTGTCGTTGCCGTGCACGAACACGCCGTTCAGCTGCGGCCTGGCCGGCTCCTCGGACGTCGCGTAGGCCGAGCGCTCGACCATACGCGCGAGCGAGTCGCCTTCGAGCGAGATCGTCGTGCCGCCCTTGAGCTCGGGCACGCGCGGGAACTCGTCCGCGGACTGGACGGGGAAACGCGACCACCCCTTGCCGTCGCCATAGCGCACTTCGCACTGGTTGCCCGAAAGCGCCAGCGAAACCGCACCCTTGGGCATCTTCCGCACCACCTCGTGGAAGTGGCGGGCCACCACGGCCGAGCGCCCGGGCGTGCGCACCGTGCAGGGCACGAGGACGGAGGTGGTCACGTCCATGTCCGTACCGGTCACCCGGAGGCCGTTCTTGTCCGCCTCCAGGAGCACGCAGTTCAGGATGGGCTGGGTGCTGCGCTGCTGTACCGATCCGAGGGCCCGACCGACGGCAAAGACCAGATCGCCCTGCTGGATGGTGAGGTCCATACGGTCACTCCCTGACGATTGGGAACTTCATGTCTTTCTGCAGCTTCCGCCGTCGCGAGTCGGGCCGCGCTGGGGGGGTGGGGGAAGGCGGCAGCATCATAGGCAGCCCCCCTGCGGGCTGCAAGCGATTTCGCACCCCTTTAAGGCCTTCTAACTTATTGTCTTTCAATAAGTAAAGAAGACAGTCGTAGTAGGGGCTGTGGAAGGTGTGCGAAACGTCACGAACTGGGCTTCAAACAGGTTCGGCGCAAGGGTTTGGACGCGCCGCGGTGGCTGGGGAGTACCGCCCGCTTGTCCACGGCATTTCGACACCGTGACGTTCGAGGGGGCGATCTCCCCACCCATCCACAGGTTATTCACACCTCATCCAGAGGCGAGCGTGGAAATGAGCCCGTTGATCTTCTCCCGCAGCGCGTCCTCGGTGTTGACCAGGCGCGCGATCTTCTCGCACGCATAGAGCACCGTCGTGTGATCCCGGCCGCCGAAGATGCGGCCGATCTCGGCGAGCGAGAGGTCCGTGAGCTGGCGCAGGAGGTACATCGCCACCTGGCGGGGCAGCGCGATGACCTGCGTCCGCCGCTTGCCCACGAGAGCCTCGCCCTTCACGCCGAAACGCTCCCCGACGGCCGCGAGGATGCGCTCCGGCGTGAGCTGGTCCGGCTCCACGCCGACGTACTGGCCCAGGACCTCCTCGGCGAGCTCGAGCGTGATCTCGCGCTGGGCCAGCGACGCCCACGCGAGGAGCCGCACGAGGCATCCCTCGAGGTCGCGGACGTTGCCCCGGATGCGGTCGGCCAGCAGCAGCAGGACGTCGTCCTGCAGCATGAGGCCCGCGCCCTCCTGCTCGCACCGGTTGCGCAGGATCGCGATGCGCGTCTCCAGGTCGGGCTGCTTGAGGTCGGCCACGAGCCCCTGGTTGAAACGCGAAATCAGGCGATCCTCGAGCCCCTCGATGTCCTTCGGGGGCTCGTCGGCGGTCACGACGACCTGCTTGTGCACGTCGCGGAGGGCGTTGAACGTGTAGAAGAACTCCTCCTGCGTGCTCTCCTTGCCGGCCAGGAACTGCACGTCGTCGATCAGCAGCACGTCCACGCCGCGGTAGCGGTTCCGGAACGGGAGCGTCTCCCCGTGCTGGATCGCGTAGATCAGCTCGTTCGTGAATCGCTCGGCCGGCACGTATTGGACCCGCGCCTCCGGGCGCACGCGCTTGACCTCGTGCCCGATCGCGTGGAGCAGGTGCGTCTTGCCCAGACCCGAGCCGCCGTGGATGAAGAGCGGGTTGTACAGGGCGCCCGGACGCTCGGCGACGCCCCGGCTGGCGGCGTGCGTGAAGCGGTTGCTGGGGCCGACGACGAAGGTCTCGAACGTGTGCCGCGGGTTGAGCGGCGTCTCCAGCCACAGCCGGTTCGCGCGCGTCACGGACGGCGGCGGGGCGGGCCCGCCCCGGGGCGCGGCGTTCAGGCCGGCGGCCCGCAGCGGCGGCGCTGCGGCGGGCTCGCGCGGCGTGAACCGCACCTCGGGCGTCACGCCCATGACGTCGTGCAGGGCCAGCCGCAGGGTCGAGAGGTGGTGCTCGTGGATCCAGTCCACGAAGAAGGCGTTGGGGACTTCGAGGTCGACGAGCCGCGAACTCAGCTCGCGGGGCACGATCGGCTTGAACCAGGTGTCGTAGGCCTGACGGCTGCCGAGGCGGCCCATGACGGACAGCAGGACCTGCTCCCAGAGGCGCGATTGGTCCTCCGGCTGAACGGGTTGGACGGCCATGTCCACGATCCTTGCAGGTGATGGTTTCGAGCTTTGTCCACAGGGTTCGGGGCGGCGAGAACAGTGCTCAATCGCGGCCCCGGGCCCGGCGGTGGGGGCAGTTTGTGGAAATGTGAAGCCGTGAATATCCACAATTAGGTGAAACGCTGGAAAGCCAAGCCAAACAATGCGGTAACTGGTGGCTCGAAGCACTTCCTCCACAGGTTGTCCACAGCGGGGGTGGGGCGGCGATGCACGGGCGGAAGCGGCCACGGGCGACCGCCGCGCATAGCGCACCTAAGGCGTTTGCTACGAATATCTTGTGGTCTTTGCCAGAGAGTCTCGCGCGTCGGCCCTGGAGGGCTTCGTCTGCGAGGGGCGAGAGGCTAGCATCCGCCCCATGGGGCCACAAGCCCCGAAAGGCACCGTCGTATCGCGTTGCCGTCCCGGCGGTTGTGGTGACAGCCGGAGGCCGTCGCGGAGCGGTCCCGGGAGGGCCGGCCGGCTCAGAACGGGAAGTTGGCCCCCACCGTCAGCTTGAGGTCGTCGTTGATCTGGTCGCTGAGCGCCACCTGGAGCTCGGCCAGCAGGCTGAGGTCGGCGTTCGGCGCGAACGAGAGGCCGAAGCGCAGAGGGACGGAGACGTCGGTGGTGTTCGTGCTGCCGAGGTCGCTGCGCGTGAAGAGCACGAGCAGGCCCGCGTACGTCGTCAGGTCCGAGCCCGAGCCGGTCGCGAACCGGCGGCTGCCGACGATCTCGGGCCCGACGCTGAGCAGGTTGAAGTTGTCGGCCGAGCTCACGCCGATCGCCGCGCCGAGCGACAGGTCGAACGGCATCGTTTCGGACCGCCTCGCGGCGATCGCCTTGAAGTCGCCCCCGAGCTTGACCGTGGTGCGGTTGTTGTCGCCGATGCTCACGCGCGAGAGGCCGCCCTGGAAGCCGAAGTCCACGCCGGGGTAGAAGCTCAGGCGGAGCTGGGCGAGCAGCTCGGATTCGCTCTTCGAGAAGCCGGCGTAGGCGCCGAAGAGCCGGGCGTTCATGTTGAGCGGCTCGGCGCCCGTGAACTGTCCGAACACCTGCGCGCAAGCCGCGTTCGCCGCCAGCGTCCCTGCGAGGAGGGCGGCGAGGACCAGAAGACGCTTCATCGGTGGAAGTCTCCCTTCGAATCGGTTCGTCCGTGAACGCGCGGGGAGCGTCGCGCCGAACCTGCCAACCCCGCGCGCCGCGGTCAAGCCCGGCGGCGCCTCATTCCGGGCGGACGAAGAAGGCCGATCCCCAGGCCAGCCGGTCGGCGAACCCGAGGCGGTGGTAGAGCGCGATGGCCGGCGCGTTGCCATCGTTGACGAACAGGCACACCTCCCGCGAGCGCTGCTGCAGGCGCGCGCACAGCTCCGCCAGCGCGCGCCGCGCAACGCCCTGGCTGCGCCAGGCCGGGGCCGTCCAGACGCCGGAGACCTGCGCGGCGTCGGCGGTCAGCGCGCTCACGCTCGCGCGGAAGACCAGCCCGCGCGCGTCGCGCCACACCCACGTGTGCCCGTCGCGGCAGTCCTCCTCGGTCCTTCGCGCGTAACCGGCGGGATCGATGTCGCGCGGGTCCTCGAGCAGTTCCTCGGCGCGCAGCCGGGCGCCCGACTCGTAGACGAGCGCGTAGTCCTCGCGGCGCGCGGGCCGCAGCTCCGGCAGCCGGGGGACCATGGGCAGCGCGCCCGGGGGGAGCGACATGTAGATCTGCCGCCGGCGCAGCCGCGGCGGGAGGTCGGGTCCGGGGAACGTCGCGAGCATCGCCGCAACGGCCTCGTACGGCCCGGTCACCTGGAATCGGACGGGCAGCTCCGGCACGCGCGCGCAGGCCATCGCGCCGAGCGCGCGCAGCGCGTCCCGGTCGTCGCCGAGCGGCAGCACGGCGCCCGAGTGGCCGCCGAGGTAGAGGAGGGCCGTGATCCGTCCCGCCCGGCGGGCCGCCCAGAACTCGTCGCGCGGCCGCGCGAACGCATCGCGGAGCACGAGCGCGACGAGGTACACGTTCGCCACGGGGTCGTCGTCGAGGAACGACAGCGCCTCGGGACCGTCGGGGGGCTCGAGCCGGTCGAGCGCGAAGGTACGGGTCTCGTCGTACAGGGTCATGAAGGCCCCGCAGCCGCGGGGTCCGGGACTCTACGCTGCCGGAAACCGCGGGGCCAGCGGTTCCACCAGCGCCGAGGGCGGCACGGGCGCGGGGCGGGGCGCCGCGGCCCGCGGGCCCGCGCCATCGCTTTTGACCGCGCGCGCGGGGGCCCCGTAGCATCCCCGCCCGACGGAGGTCCCATGAGCGAGCTCGTGATGGTGATCGAGGACGAGAAGGAGATCCGCGATCTCCTGCGCTACAACCTCGAGCGGTCCGGCTTCCGCGTCGCGGCGTTCGCGGACGGCGAAGAGGGGCTCGAGCAGCTGTTCGCCTCGCGCCCGGACGCCGTCGTCCTCGACCTGATGCTGCCGGGCCTGAACGGCCTCGAGATCCTCCGCGAGGTGCGCGGCGAGCCCGCGACCGCGGACGTCCCGGTGATCGTGCTGACGGCGCGTGGCGCCGAGATGGACAAACTGCTCGGCTTCGAGCACGGCGCGGACGACTACCTCACCAAGCCCTTCAGCCCGCGCGAGCTGATCGCGCGGCTGCGCGCGCTGCTGCGGCGGGCGAAGCCCTCGCAGGCGGGGCACGCGCTCGAGCAGGGCGCGCTGCGCGTGGACCCGGCGGCCCGCGAGGCCTCGGTCGCGGGGCGGCGGCTCGCCCTCACGCCGCGGGAGTTCGAGCTGCTCGCGTTCCTGATGCGCCACCCCGGACGGGTCGTCTCGCGCGAGGAGCTGCTGCGCAAGGTCTGGGGCTACGACTACCTCGGCGAGACGCGCACCGTGGACGTGCACGTTCGCCGCCTGCGCCAGAAGCTCGGGGCGGACCACGCCTTCATCGAGACCGTGACCGGCGCGGGGTACAAGTTCGTCGCTCCCGCGGGGGCGGTGGGCGCCTGACCGGAGCGCGCGTGCGCTCGATCCGGCTGCGCCTCTTCCTCGCGCTCGCGCTCTCCGTCGTCGCCGCGCTCGCCACGCTGGTCGCGATCGAGCTGCAGATCGAGCGCCGCGACCTGCTCTCCCGCAATGCCCGCGTGCTCGAGCGCGAGGCCCCGCTGGTCGCGCGACGCCTCCGGGACGCGCCGGCGCTGCACCGCGCGGGCTGGCTGGCGGCGGTGCAGGACGTGGACCGGCGGACCGGCCTGCGCGTGACGCTGATCCGTGCCGACGGGCGCGTGTTCGCCGACTCGCGGGCCGACACGGCCTACCTCGAGAACCACGCGAACCGGCCCGAGGTGAGGGGCGCCCTCGCGGGCCACGCGAAGAGCGCGGTGCGCAGGAGCGTGTCGCTGGGGATCGATCTGCAGTACGTCGCGGTCCCGGCGTGGCCCGGCGCGCCGTTCGCGGTCGTGCGCGTCGCCGAATCGCTGGGCTTCCTGCGCGACCTCGGCCGGCTGCAGTGGCGCGGGCTCCTGTTCGCCGCCCTGTTCGCGATCGCGGCCTCGCTCCTCGTCGCGTTCACGCTCTCGCGGCGGCAGGTCGGCCGCGTCATCGAGCTCGAGGCCGTCGCCCGGCGCATCGGGTCGGGAGACTCGGGCGCCCGCGCCCTCGAGCGGCCCGAGGACGAGCTGGGGCGGCTCGGCACGGCGCTCAACGTGATGGCGCGCGAGCTGCGGGAACGGCTCGACGCGCTGCGCCGCGAACGCGACGAGCGCGAGTACGTGCTCGCGCACATGTCCGACGGCGTCGCGCTCGTGGATTCCGAGGGGCGGCTGCTCCACTGCAACCACAGCCTCGCGGTGCTGCTCGGCGCACCCCGGCCCGCCGCCTCCGGGACGCCGCTGCTCGAGTTCGCGCGCGTGCCCGAGATCGGCGACCTCGTCGCCCGCGCCCGCGCGCGGGGCAGCGGCCTCGTCGAGGACCTGCGCATCTGGTCGCCCGAGTCGCGCGTCCTGCGCGCGGGCGCGACGCCGCTCGGCGAGGCCGGCGGCGGCGCGGTCCTGCTGGTGCTGCACGACCTCACCGAGGCCGAGCGCGTGACGCGCATGCGCCAGGATTTCGTGGCCAACGTCTCGCACGAGCTGCGCACGCCGCTCACCTCGCTGCGCGGCTACGCCGAGACGCTGCTCGACGGCGGGCTCGAGGACGCCGAGCACCGCGAGCACTTCGTGCGCGTGATCCGCGACCAGGCCGTGCGGCTGCAGGCGCTCGTGGACGACCTGCTGTCGCTCGCCGAGCTCGAGCGCGAGGGCGCGCCGCTCCGGCGCACGCGCTTCGACCTCCGCGAGCTGCTCGCGGAGCACGTCGCGAGCTTCCGCGAGGCCGCGCACCGCGCCGGGCTGGCGCTGGAGCTGCTGCCCGGGCCGCCGGTCGACGTGGAGGCCGATCGCGCGCGGCTCGCGCAGGTCGTGGCGAACCTCGTGGACAACGCGGTCAAGTACACCGAGCGCGGCGGGGTCACCGTCTCCGCCGGGGCCGACGCGGGGCACGCCTGGTGTGAGGTGCGCGACACCGGGCCCGGCATCCCGGCCGAGGACCAGGCGCGCGTCTTCGAGCGCTTCTATCGCCTGGACAAGGCGCGCTCACGGGAGCAGGGGGGGACCGGGCTGGGGCTGTCGATCGTGAAGCACATCGTCGGCCTCCACGGAGGGAGCGTCTCGGTCGAGAGCGCCCCCGGACGGGGAAGCGCCTTCCGTTTCGAGCTCCCCGCCGCGGCGACCGCCCCGCGTTAGGCCCCGGTTCGGCGGCTCTTCGACGGTTGCCGCAAAAGTAATGCGGTGTTCATCGGGCGGTAACAGGGGGTGGGGGACATTCCCCGCCGAACCCGCACGGGCGACCTCCGCCCGGCGTCCGCCCGGTCCCGGGGCTCTTCGCCCGGGGCGAGCCCCAACCCGTCGTGAGGCCACGTGACGCTCTCCCATTCGGAAGCCGACGAGGAAGAACTGCGGCCGTCGGCCCGGCGCCGGCGCGGTCGACCCCCGCTCATGGAACGCGCCCGGGCGCTCGACCTGATCCGCGAGGCGGCGCGGGACGGCCGGATGTTCCGCGTGCACCTCGAGCAGCCCGCACTCTACGCACGCGCCCGCCGCATGTGGGGCAGCTGGAGCGCGGCGCTCGCCGCCGCGGGAATCGACTACGAGCGGGTCGTCCAGTCGGCGCGCCGCCGCTCGCTCGACACGCGGCGCACGCGGAGGAACGACGACGCGCGATGAACAGCGGCCCGTCCCGACGGGTCCCGGGCACGGTTTCCCCCGGCCGGTTCGCCGGCCCCATCCCCGCATCGCTCCCTCAGGCCCTCGAGCGACGACCGGACACAGGCCGCCACCCGTGACGCGCGGTGACCGGCCCACGAGAGGACCCGACCGGAACATGAGAGCACCCGTCGCCAGCTGGACCCTCTGCCTCCTCCTGGTTGCGACGCTCGCGCACGCCCAGCAGGCGGCCACGCCCACGGCCGTGGCGCCGACTCCATCGGACTTCCCGCGCGGCAAGATCAGCGGCTACATCTTCGGGGACTGGTACGACAACCTTTCCGGAGACCCCGCGCACGTCTACGACGCGGCCGGCAACGACCTCGGCCAGGCGAACATCGACGGCAAGAAGGTCGTCACCCGCGACCTGAACGGCTTCCAGATGCGCCGGGCGTACTTCCAGCTCGACAACGACCTCAGCGCGAAGTACGCGACCCGCTTCCGCCTCGAGGCGGACGGCAGGTCGCTCACCTCCGACGGCAAGATCGGCGTGGCCGTGAAGGCCGCCTACCTCGCCGTGAAGAACCTCTACACGCACGCGGACCTCTACGTCGGCATCGTGACGACGCCGATGTTCGAGAACTCCGAGGGCTACTGGGGCCATCGCGCGATCGAGAAGACGATCGCCGACTTCCGCGGAGTCGGGCCGTCGGCGGACCAGGGCTTCGTGCTCAAGGGCGCGGTGGATCCCGGGCGGCACGCCGGCTACGCGGTGATGGTCGCCAACGGAACGGGCAACCGGAGCGAGACGAACCGCCAGAAGCGCGTCGGCCTCGCGCTGCCGCTCCGCTGGAAGGCCCTGCGCGTCGAGCCCTACGCCGACTACGAGAACGTGTACGGCCACCGCGACCGGGCGACGTGGAAGCTGTTCGCCGGCTACGACCTGCCCCGGCACGGCGCGGTCGGGTACGAGTTCGTCCAGTACGTGCAGCACACCGCCACGGGCCCGTACGTGGACCAGGTCGGGCACTCGATCTTCGCGCGCATCGCGCCCCGGCCCGACCTCGCGGGCTTCGCCCGGGTCGACCTGTGGGACCCGGACCGGAACGCCCCGAACCGCGTCCGGCAGCAGCTCTGGATCGCGGGCGTGGACTGGCAGCCGACGAAGAACGTCCACGTCATGCCGAACGTCGAGGCGATGCAGTACCGCCGCGTCGGCGCCGGCGTCGTGCCGCCGCACCACGACCTGCAGGCGCGCCTGACCTTCTACTACAAGTTCAGCAGGCCCCAATCCTGAGCCGCAGGAAAGGAACGAAGACCATGACCCGACCCGTTCGCATCGCCGCCGCGCTCGCCCTCCTCGCTGGCGCGGCCCTGGCGGGCCCCGGAGCCGCCCAGCAGCTCACGGGGGCCGGCGCCACCTTTCCGTACCCGCTCTACTCGAAGTGGTTCGACGTCTACCACCAGAAGACGGGCGTCGCGATCAACTACCAGTCCATCGGAAGCGGGGCCGGCATCCAGCAGCTGAAGTCGGGGACCGTGGACTTCGGTGCGAGCGACGCCGCGTTGTCCGACGCCGCGCTCGAGGCGATGCCGAGGCGGGTCGTGCACTTCCCGACCGTGGGCGGCGCGATCGTGCTCGCGTACAACCTGCCCACGCTGAGGGGTCGCCTGAAGCTCACGCCCGACGTGCTGGCGGACATCTACCTCGGCCGCATCCAGGCGTGGAACGACCGGCGCATCGTCGCCGCGAATCCCGGCGTTGCGTTGCCGAAAGGGCCGATCCTCGTGGTGCACCGCGCCGACGGCAGCGGGACGACGAACATCTTCACGATGTACCTGTCGGCGGTGAGCCCCCGGTGGAAGTCGAGCGTCGGGTCCGGCACGGCGGTGAGCTGGCCGGCCGGCGTCGGCGGCAAGGGCAACGACGGCGTCTCGGGGGTCGTGCGGCAGACGCCCGGCGCCATCGGCTACGTGGAGCTCGCGTACGCGAAGCAGAACAGGCTCCCGTACGCGAGCCTGCAGAACAAGGCCGGGAAGTACGTCGAGCCGACGATGGCCGCGGTCACGGCGGCGATGGACGGCGTGTCGAAGGAGCTCCAGAAGGACGTGCGGACGCCGATCGTGAACTCGGGCGACCCGGGCGCCTACCCGATCTGCGGGCTGACCTTCCTGCTCGTCTACCAGGACATGAAGGATCCCGCGCGCGCCCGCCAGCTCACCAACTTCATCAACTGGGCGATGCACGACGGGCAGTCGTACGCGGCGGACCTCGACTACGCGCCGCTGCCCGCCTCGCTCGTCGCGGTGAACGAGCACTCGCTGAAGACCCTCCTCGCGGCCGGCAAACCGCTCGGGGCCAAGTGAGCGTGACGACCGGCGGCATCGCGGACCGCGCGGCGACCGGCGGGGCGGGCGGAAGCCCGCTCCGTGCGGCCGCCGCGCGCGCCGCCCGTCGCGCGCCCCTCGCGGACGGCGCGCACGCCGCGCTCCTCGCCGCCGCGGCGGGCTCGGTCTTCGCGGTCGTCCTGCTGCTCGTCTACGAGACCTGGCGGGGCGCGCTGCCGTCGCTGCAGGCCTTCGGGCTGCGGTTCTTCATCGGCACGGAGTGGGACCCGGTCGCGGGCCGCTTCGGCGCGCTGCCGTACCTGGTGGGAACGCTGACGACGTCGGCGCTCGCGATGATCCTCGCCGTACCGGCGAGTCTCGGGGCCGCGGTCTACCTGACCGAGATGGCGCCGCGCCGAGTGGACACGGTGCTCTCGTACCTCATCGAGTTGCTCGCCTCGATCCCCAGCATCGTCTACGGGCTCTGGGGCATCTTCGTGCTCGCGCCGGTGCTGCGCGGCCTCGTCGAGCCGTGGCTGATCGCGCACTTCGGCTTCCTGCCGCTCTTCCAGGGTTTTCCCTTCGGACTCGGCGTGCTGAACGCGGGAATCGTGCTCGCGATCATGGTCCTGCCGACCATCGTGTCACTCGCGCGCGAGGTGCTGCGCGCGATGCCGCCGGCGTTCCGCGAGGCCGCGCTCGCGCTGGGGGCCACCCGCGCCGAGGCGATCGGCGTCGTGCTCGCCGGTGCCCGTCCCGGCCTGATGGGGGCGATCGTCCTCGGCCTGGGACGCGCGCTCGGCGAGACCATGGCCGTCACGATGGTGATCGGGAACTCGAACCGCCTGACGGCCTCGCTGCTCGCGCCCGGCGCGACGATGGCGAGCGTCATCGCCAACGAGTTCACCGAGGCGACCGAGAAGCTGCACACGGCGGCCCTCATCGAGATCGCCCTGGCGCTGTTCGTGGTGACGTTCGTGCTCAACGGGATCGCGCGCCTCGTGCTCCACCGCATGACGAAGGGGGTGCGCGATGTCGCCGGCGCGGCCTGACGCGGTGGCGCGCCGGACGCGCCTGCGCCAGCTCGCGGACCACGGCGTGACCGCGCTCTGCCTGCTCGCGGCGCTCGTCGTCGTCGCGCCGCTCCTGCTCATCCTCGCGCACCTCGTGCGCGCGGGCGGCGCCGGGCTGCGACCGGAGTTCTTCACCCACCTGCCGAAGCCCGTGGGCGAGCCCGGCGGCGGCATGGCAAATGCGGTCGTGGGCACCCTCGTCCTGGTCGCGATCGGCGCCGCGTTCGCCGTTCCGCTCGGCATCGGCGCCGGGCTCTACCTCGCCGAGATCGGCCGGGGCCGCATGGCCACGCTCGTGCGCCTCGTGAACGACGTCCTCGCCGGCGTGCCGTCCATCGTCGTGGGCGTCGCGGTGTTCGGGCTCGTGGTCGTGCCCATGGGACGGTTCTCCGCGATCGCCGGCGGCATCGCGCTGGGCATCCTGATGCTGCCGACGATCGTGCGCGCGACCGAGGAGGTCGTCCGCCTGGTGCCCCAGTCGTACCGCCACGCGGCGCTCGCGCTCGGGGCCCCGCGCTGGAAGGTGATCCACCAGATCGTCCTTCCCGCGGCCCGTGGCGGCATCACGACCGCCTGCCTGCTCGCGATCGCCCGGGCCGCGGGCGAGACCGCGCCGCTGCTCTTCACGGCGCTCGGCAACCGCTTCTGGTCCACGAGGCTCGACCAGCCGATCGCCTCGCTGCCGGTGATGATCTTCGACTATGCTCGCGCCCCGTACCCGGACTGGAACGCCCAGGCCTGGACCGGCGCGCTGACGCTCATCCTCGTGGTGGCCGCGCTGTCGGCGGCGATGCGCGTGGTGGCCCGGCGGAACCCATGACGATGCTCGAGAACCCCCCGACGACCAGGCCGGCCGCTTCCCCGGCCCCCGGACCGGCCGCGCTTCCGCCGCGGCCGGTGGCGGCCGCGTCCCGGGAGGGCGATGCCGCCCCGGCGACGCGGGCGCCGCACCTCGTCACGCGCGACTTCCGCCTGAGCTACGGCGTGCACGAGGTGCTCAAGGGCATCACGCTCGACATCCTCGAGCACAGCGTGACCGCCATCATCGGTCCCTCCGGCTGCGGCAAGAGCACGCTGCTGCGTTCGTACAACCGGATGAACGACCTCATCCCGGGCGTGCGCACGAGCGGCGAGATCCGGCTCGGCCCGCTCGACCTGCTCTCGCCCGCGACGAACGTCGTGGACCTGCGTCGCCGGGTCGGAATGGTGTTCCAGCGCCCGAATCCTTTCCCGATGTCGGTGTTCGACAACGTCGCCTACGGACTGCGCCTCGGCGGCCTTCGCAACCGGGGCGAGCTCGAGCGGCGCGTCGAGTCCAGCCTGCGCGACGCGGCGCTCTGGGACGAAGTCCACGACCGGCTGGGCCTGCCCGCGCACCGGCTGTCGGGGGGGCAACAGCAGAGGCTCTGCATCGCGCGCTGCATCGCCGTCGAGCCCGAGGTCCTGCTCATGGACGAGCCCGCCTCCGCGCTCGACCCGGCCTCGACCACCCGCGTCGAAGAACTCGTGCTCCGGCTCAAGGATCGCTATACCATCGTGATCGTCACCCACAACATGCAGCAGGCCGCGCGCGTCTCGGACCGCACCGCGTTCCTGATGCAGGGCCACCTGGTCGAAACCGGCGACACGCGGCAGATCTTCACGAACCCCCGGGAGCACCTCACCGAGGAATACATCACGGGACGGTTCGGGTGATCTCCGGGCACGACGACAGCCGGCGCGCGGCGTCGGAACCCTCGAGTCCGATGGGGACGATGGAACGGCACTTCGAGCAGCAGATCGACGAGCTGAAGACCCAGCTCCTCCAGATGAGCGGCCTCTCCGAGCGCATCGTGCGCAAGGCGGTCGAGGCGTTGCAGCGCCGCGACGCCGCCCTGGCCGCCGAAGTGCGCGCGGACGACCGGGCCATCGACCGGCTCGAGATCGAGATCGAAGAGCGCTGCATCGGCCTGCTCGCGCTCCAGCAGCCGCTCGCGCGCGACCTGCGGCTCATCACGTCGGCGATCAAGATCTCGAATGACCTCGAGCGCGTCGGTGATCACGGGGTCAACATCGCGGGCTGCGCGCAGGAGCTCGTGAGGTGGCCGGCCCTCCGCCCGCTGCCGGACCTCGGGCAGATGACCGAGGGGGCGATCGGGATGCTGCGCGACGCGCTCGACGCGTTCGTGCGGCGCGACGCCGACTCGGCCCGCCGGCTGTGCCGGCGCGACGACGAGGTGGACCACCTCAACCGCCGCCTGTTCGGCGAGCTGCTCGCGCGCATGGTCGCGAACCCGGGCGACATCGAGCCCGCCATGACGCTCGTGCTCGTGAGCCGCAACCTCGAGCGGATCGGCGACCTCGCGACGAACATCGCCGAGGAGGTCGTGTTCATCGCCGAGGCGCGGGTCATCAAGCATCACGCCGAGGAAGCCCCGGCGGGGGACGAGTTCGGCCGCAGCTGATCCGGGCGCGTCAGCGCCGGTCCGGGCGTGACGGCCGCGCGGGCGCGGGAACCAGTGCCGGCCGCGCCGGGCGCCGCACCCGGGGCCAGGCCCCTACGAGCCAGGCCGCCCAGGCGGCGGCCCACGCGAGCGCGGCGACGGCGTCGCGCGCCAGGTCGGCCGGCGCGAGCCCCGGGGACGAGACGCGCAGCACCAGCGCGAGCGCGACGCCGCCCAGCACGCCGGCGCCGAGCACCCGGCCCTCCTCGGCGAGCGCGTGTCCCCCGTGCGAGACGACGACGCGGGTCGCGATGGCGAGCGTGAGCAGCCCGTAGCCGCCCACGAAGACGACGTGCCAGGCGGCGATCTCCGCCCCCGGGAACGCCGCGGCGGCCACGAGCCCGAGCGCAACGCACCATCCCGACGCCCACAGCGCCCACGACAGGCGAACGTTGCGGCCGGGCCGCCGCCAGAGCTTCCAGGCGAGCATCGTGCTCGCGAGGCCCGCCGCCGCGCGCACCCAGGCGCCGAGCGCCGGCGCGCCCCTCGCCTCGCAGGCGAGCGCGCCGACGAGCAGCGCGGCGATCGAGAGCGCGAATGCCCTTCGCGGCAGCCGCTCGCCCGCGCGCGCGACGCCCGCGATGGCGAGCGGGTCCTTCATCATCGCGAACGTCGGGACGAGGAGCCCGCCCAGCCCGAGCACGAGGGCGGGCATCGTGCCGCGCGAGACGAGGCGCGAGGCGAATCGTGGAACGGGCTCGGCGAGCACGCCCGCCGCGACGAGCGACTCCAGAACGCCGCCGAGCACGCCGAGCGCGAGGCCCGTCCCGACGAGCAGGAACTCCTCGGGCGGCGCGGCCGCGCCGGGCCGCACGCGGCGGGCGATCGCGACCATCGTGAGGAGCAGCGTGCCGGCGAACACGGCGCCGGCCGCGACCTCGAGCCCGAGCGCGCGCAGCGAGGCGAAGGCTGCGGCGCCCGTGACGGCCGAAGCCAGCTCCCAGGTGCGGCACTTCGCGCCGTGCGTGAAGGCCGGCATCGCGGTGAGCAGGAAGCCGGCGACGAAGCAGAGCTCGAAGCCCTGGATCATGAGGTCCGCGTGCAGCGTCCCGGGCCAGGGCCCGCGGGCGAACGCCGCGGGCACCCAGGGCAGCACCCCGGCGATCGCGATCAGCGCCCCGAGCGGGAAGAGCACGCGGTAGGGCTCGATCGGCGGACGCTCCTCGGGGGCGCGCGGCTTCACCGACTCGCGCGTCGGCGCCTCGATCGGGGCGACGCGGAAGGGGCCCCCGCCACTTCCGGGCGCCGCGGCCGGGCTCACGCCCGACGGCCCGGCCCGACCACCCCGCGCCGCGTCACTGGCGGACGTCGGGCAGGATCAGGTCGATGCGGCCGATCACGGCGGCGATCAGCTTCTCCGCGGTGTCGAGCCCCGCGCGCCGCAGCGCCGGCGGGATCGGGCCGCCCGCCAGCGCGTCGCCGCCGACCACCTCGAGCCGGTCGTCGTGGTGCATCACGTACGCCGCGCGCGGGTCGGGCGCCTCGACGGGCTCGCGGGTGACCACCGCGAGGTAGCCGCCGGGCATCGAAACGCGGGCCGCCTGCTCGTCGTCGAGCGGATAGGCGAAGGGGCGGCGGAGCCTCTCGAACCGTTCCCGCGCGAGGGCCGCGTCGTGGCCCCACAGGCTCGGGTCCAGGCTCAGCGTGTTGATGATCATCTCGGGCACGGGGCGCACGGTGTCGCCGGGATCGCGCGGGGAGGCGAGCACGGGCACCCGCAGGCGGCTGCCGTCGCGCGAAGGCGCGCCGTTCGTCGGCGGGGGAGCCGGAACTTCGAGCGTCTCCGAAGGAGACCCGCCGAACGGGTTCCGGAGCTGCTCCCACGCCCGCAGCATCGCGTCGTGGTCGATGCGGCCCGTGCGGCCCCGGCTCTTCGCGCGCGCCCAGGCCCGGTACGTGGCTTCGTACTGCCCGTCCTCGAGCGCGTGCGCGATACGCGCCGCGACGTCCTCGCTCGGCACCTTGCGCCCGTTCTCGATGTTGAACAGGAACGAGGGCGCGAGGCCGCCGGTCGCCTCACTCAGTCGCTTGAGCGACCAGCCCAGCTCGAGCCGTCGAAGCCGGATCCGGCTCGCGACCGGGTCGTCGGCGGACGCTCGTGGCGTCGGCTTTGTGCGCGTTTCGGCTCCGGACATGCTCTGAAACTACGCCATTCTCCGGGCGGATGCCAAGAGTTGCCTTCCGTTTCGTGCTTGGGTCAAACGACTTGGCGGTCAGGTCTGACGGATGGAGAACGCCGACGCCACCCGGTCCCCGGGGAGCAAACACGTTTTGTTCCTGTTCAGGAAATGCAGCGGATCGCTTGAACGGCATCGGGTTCTCGGTCGACGCAGTCCCGTGGAATAGACCGATGTGGGCCCATGCCGGGGACCGGAATCGGCAGCCCCTGGAGGGGCCGCAATCAGGAGCGGGCGGCCTGGCCGAGGACTTCGACGGCCCGGTCGAGCTGGGCGTCGGAGAGGTACGGGGCCGGTCCGAGCCGCAGCACCTGCCCGCGATGATCCGTCCACACGCCGCGCGTTCGCAGCGCGGCGCACAGCTCCGCGGCGCGCGGCGATCGCAGCGCGAGGAATCCGCCGAGCCGCTCGAGCGGCCTCCCGCGCTCGCGCGCGACCACGCCCGGGTCGAGGCCGAGGGCGTCGAACGCGGCCGCGAGTCGCCCGACCTGGTGCCGGCTCACCTCGCGGAGGAACCGCGGCGTCAGCGCGCCTCGGTCGAAGAAAGCGAACACGCGCGCCGCGCGGTAGTGCGCGGTGGGATCCCACGTCGAGCCGGCCCAGCGCGCGGGGCCCTCGCCGTAGGGCACGCCGTCCGCCGGGCGGTCGGCGAGGCGCGCGAACTCGGCGAACCAGCCGGTGAGCACGGGGCGCAGCCGCTCGCGCCCGGGCGGGACGCGGAGGAAGGCGTTGCCCTCGCCGAGCTGGCAGTACTTGTAGCCACCGCCCACGATGAAGGCGTCCGCGAGGCCGTCGGCCGCGATGTCGCACGGCACCACGTTGACCTGGTGGTACGCGTCCACGAGCAGCTCCGCACCGGCCGCCCGGCACGCCGCCGCGAGCGCGCCGAGGCCGGGCACGATCTCGGCGGTCTCGAACAGCACCGAGGAGACCAGCACCGCGGCGGTGCGCGCGTCCACCGCGTCGGCGAGCCGCGCGGCGAGGCCCTCGACGGGCCGCGCGGCGACGCGCGCGACCTCCAGCCGCCCGGTCTCGGCGAGCCGGTCGAGCTGGCGCCGCACCGTGTGGAACTCGCCGTCCGTCGTCACGAGCCGCGGCCGCGCCTCGAGCGGCAGCGCCGAGAGGAACCGCGTGACCAGCTCGTGCGTGTTCTGCCCGAGCGCCACCTCGGCCGTGGCCGCGCCGATCCGCCGCGCGAACCCCTCGCGCACGAGGTCGGCCTGCGCGAAGGCGTTCGCCCATTTGTCGTCCACGTCGCGCGCGGCGTCGTCCCACGCGGCCACCTGGCCCTCACGGGCGGCGTCGGGCCACGCCTGGTGCGAGTGTCCCGTGAGCAGCACGCGCTCCGAGACGCGGAAGCGCGCGTAGGAGGGCGCGAGCGCGTTGGGCTCGGCGCGCAGCGCCTCGAGCGTGTACGGCCCGGCGCTCACAGCTGCGCCCGGATCTCCCAGAGGTCGGGAAAGAGCGGCCGGTTCAGCGTGCTCATGAGGTACGCGGCGCCGGCCGAGCCGCCGGTGCCCGGCTTCGAGCCGATCGTGCGCTGGACCATCTTCACGTGGCGGTAGCGCCACTCCTGCAGGCCCTCGTCCAGGTCGAGCAGCCGCTCGCAGACGCTCGCGGTCGCCACGTCGCGCCGGTAGACGTCCACGAGCACCGCCTGCAGGGCCGGCGATGGCGCGATCGGCTCCCGCACGTCGCGCCCGAGCAGCTCGGCGGGCACGCGGTAGCCGCGCCCGGCCAGGAAGCGCAGGAACGCGTCCCAGACCGTCGGCCGGTCGAAGCGCTCCTGCAGCCGCCTGCGCGCGTCGCTGTCCGGCGCGTAGCGGTTCAGCGCGGACGGGTGCTTGTGCCCGAGCAGGAACTCGAACTCGCGGAACTGGTACGACTGGAAGCCGCTCCCGGACTCGAGCCGCTCGCGGAACGAAAGGAACTCGAGCGGCGTCATCGTCTCGAGCACGTCCACCTGCGCGACGGCCACCTTGAGGATCGTCAGCGTGCGCCTGAGCGTGCCCAGGGCCCGCGGCGCGTCGCGGCGGTCGAACTGCTCGACCAGCCAGTCGAGCTCGTGCAACAGCTCCTTGAACCACAGCTCGTACACCTGGTGGATGACGATGAACAGCATCTCGTCGTGCTGCGGGCCGTCCGAGAGCGGCTGCTGCAGCTTCAGAAGCTCGTCCACCTTGAGGTAGCTCGTGTACGTCACCGGCATGGCGATCCCCTTCGCGCATCGTTTTCGTCGGAGCGGGGCGCCGCGCGTGCGCGAAGCGCGGGCCGGAGCGCACGCAAGCTAGCACGCGCCCCGGCCCGGGGTGGAGCGGGGCCGCCGTCGGTGCGGCCCGCGCGCGCCGCGCGGCCGGCTGCTAGTCTGCCGGCCATGTCCGAACCCCCGGAGCCCGCGACCCGCCCGCACGACCCGCCGGACGGCGTCCACCCGAACGTCGTGGCGCTCGGGTTCACGTCGCTCTTCACCGACATCTCGAGCGAGATGCTGGTGCCCATCCTGCCGATGTTCGTCACGGTCACGCTCGGCGCTTCCGTCGCGAGCCTCGGGATCATCGAGGGCATCGCCGAGTCCACGGCGTCGGTGCTGCGGCTCACCTCGGGCTGGCTCTCGGACCGCCTCGGAAGCCGCAAGCCGTTCGCCGCTCTCGGGTATGCGTTCTCGGGCGTCGCGAAGGCCACCATGGCCGTCGCCACGTCGTGGACGTTCGTGCTTGCGATGCGCTTCTCGGACCGGCTGGGCAAGGCGCTGCGGACGCCGCCCCGCGACGCGCTCATCGCCGACTGCACGGCCCCGGCCTACCTCGGCCGCGCGTTCGGCCTGCACCGGGCGATGGACACGATCGGCGCCGCGATCGGGCCCCTCGTCGCCTGGTGGCTGCTCTCGCGCTGGCAGTCGCTCGGCGCCGAGGGCTACCGGCGGGTCTTCCTCGCCTCGGGCATCCCCGCCGCGCTCGGCGTGCTCGCGATCGTGCTCTTCGTGAAGGCCTCGCCGGCCGCGCCGCGCGTGGCCCGCACGCTCCGGCAGCAGGCCGGGGCCCTGGGCCCGGCGTTCCGGCGCTTCCTCGTCGTGGACGCGGTCTTCCAGCTCGGCAACAGCAGCAACGCGTTCGTGCTGCTCCGCACCGAGAAAGCGGGCTGGAGCGCCAGCCACGTTTCGCTCGTCTACCTCGCCTTCAACCTCGTCTACGCCGCGCTCGCGCTGCCCTTCGGCGGGCTTTCCGACCGCGTCGGTCGCCGGCCGCTGCTGCTCGCGGCGTACGCCGTGTTCGCCGGCACGTACGCGCTGCTCGCGTTCGACGCCTCGAAGTGGGGTGTCGTCGCGGCCTTCCTGCTGCTCGCGGTGCACAGCGCGCTCGTCGAGGGGCAGGCGAAGAGCCTCATCGCCGACCTGGTTCCGCGCGACCTGCGCGCGACGGCGTTCGGCGTGCACGCGACGGTCGTCGGCCTGGCGCTGCTGCCCGCGAGCGTCGTGGCCGGCGAGCTGTGGGACCACGTCGGCGCGTCGGCGCCGTTCGTGGTGGGCGCCTCGCTCGCCCTCGTCGCCGCCGTGCTGCTCGCGGTGCTGCTGCCGCCGGGCCGCGAGTGGGAGGAACGCCATGCCGGATGACGTGCGCGCGCCGCAGGGCGAGTTCGAGCGCATCCGCGACATCGTCTCCGCGCTCCCGCGAGGCGAGGGCGTGGTCGTGGGCCCGGGCGACGACGCGGCGGTGCTGCGGCCGCGCGTGGGCCGCGACCTCGTGGTCACGACCGACGCGTTCGTCGAGGGGCGGCACTGGCGCCCGGACCTGCTCGACCCGGAGGCGACGGGGCGCCGGCTCGCGGTCGCGAACCTGAGCGACCTCGCGGCCATGGCGGCGATCCCGCGCTGGGCGCTCGTCTCGATCGGCGCGCCGGTCGCCGCCGATCCCGCCGGGCTGCGCGCGATCGAGCGCTCGATGGCGGCCGTCTTCGAGATGGACGGCGCGGCCGTCGTCGGCGGCAACCTCGCCGCCACCGACGGGCCGGCCTGGTTCAGCGTCACGCTCATCGGCGACGTGGCGCGCGGCGGGCACTGGACGCGCAAGGGGGCCCGCCCGGGCGACGTGCTCGCGGTCACCGGGCACCCGGGGCGCGCCGCGGCGACGCTCGCGCTCGCGGGCTCCACCGAGCCGCCGGCGCTCGGCAACGCGCCGCTCGGGCTCGCCGAGGCCTTCGCCAACCCGCCGAGCCGCGTGCGCGCGGCGCACGCGATGGATGCCGCCGGCGGCGTGCGGGCGGCGGTGGATCTCTCCGACGGCCTCGCGGGCGACCTCGCGCACGTCTGCGAGGCGAGCGGCACGGGCGCGGTGCTCCGCGAGGCGAAGCTGCCGGACGACTCGCTGCTCGCGAAGGCGGCGCGCGACCTCGCGGCGCTGCGCAAGGACCGCGGTGCCGCCGCGGATCCGAAGGCGCTGCTCGCGGAGTTCCGCTTCGCACCGGGGGACGACTACGAGCTGCTGCTCGCCATCGACCCCGAGCGGTTCGACGCCTGCGCGAACGCGGCCCGCGAGGCAGGGGCGCCGCTGCACGCGATCGGCCGCTTCACGGCGGACGCGGGCCGGATCGTCCTGCAGCACGCCGACGGCGGGGAGACGCCGCTGCCGGGCCACGGCTGGGACCACTTCCGCTGACGGGGCGGCGGGGGCGCGGCCGGCCGGAGGGCCGGATCAGGTCCTGCGGGTCGGCTTGCGCGACGAGGCCGTGGCGGTCCGGCGACCCTTCGTTCCGGAGGCGACCATCGCGGGCGCCCGCTCGGCCGCGCGGGCGGACGGGGCGGTGCGGCGCCGGGCCGCGGGCTTCGCGGGGCCGCCCGGGCGCCGGCGGCGCGGGGAATCGGCGGGACGACGGACCTTCACGTGCAGCTGCTCGATCACGCGGTCGCCGTCCACGTCCTGGAGGCCGCGGAAGCGCGCTTCGAGCGCCAGCAGCGCCTTCTTGCGCGGAATGCCGCCGTTGTAGCCGACGAGCCGGCCGTCCGCGCCGATCACGCGGTGGCAGGGCACCACGATGACCAGCGGGTTCTGGTTGGCGGCGAGGCCGACGGCTCGCGCGCTGCGCGGCTCCCCGATGGCCTTCGCGACCTCGCCGTAGCTGCGGGTCTCGCCGTACGGAATCGCGCCGAGCGCGGCCCAGACCTTGTGCTGGTGCTCGGTGCCGACCGGGTCGAGCGGGAGGTGGAACGACTTCTGCGTGCCGCAGAAGTAGCGATCGAGCTGCTCCGCGATCGGCCGCAGCTCGCGCACGGACGGCTCCCACGCCGCGTCCGGGTCGTCGGCGGCGTGCAGGGCGATCGTGCGCTTGAGGCTGCGCCTGTCCATGAACTCCACGTAGCGGAGCCCGCGCTCGGAGGCGGCGAGGAACAGCAGCCCGAGGGGCGGTGGCGCCGACATCACGTGGTAGAGAATGCGCATGGGGCGCCAGTCTAGTGCAGCCCCCGCGGCCCGGCCAAGCCGCGATCGTCGCCGGCGGCGGGGGCGCCGTCAGCCGCGCGGGAGGAGGCGCGGCAGCAGCGCCCCCGTGCGCGACGCGTACCGGGCCCACTCCTCCCCGAAGGCCTCCGCGAGCAGCCGCTCCTCGCGCCGCACGCGCACGAGCTGCGCCACGAGCATGAGCGCGGGCACCGGCAGCGCGAAGCCGCTGCCGAAGGCGATGGACGCACCGAGGCAGGCGAGCAGCGCGCCGAGGTAGCCGGGGTGGCGGACGAGCGCGTAGGGCCCGCCGGTCTCGAGCGCGTGCCGGTCCTGGAGCGCGACCACGGGCGCGAAGCGGCGCCCGAGGCGGACCATCGCGGCGATGCGCAGGCCGAGCCCGGCGGCGACCGCGACGATTCCCCACCACGACACGGTGTTCGCCCACGGCAGCGTGAACAGGGCCCGGCGCGCGCCGAAGGCCCCGAGCGGCGCGGCGGCCATCGGCAGCAGGAAGAGCGCCACCATGACGAACGGATCCGGCCGGGCGCGCGCGGGGGCCTGGCCGCGCGCCGGCCGCAGCAGGGCCAGCGCGACTCCGGCCACGCCCCACACGACGAGAAGCGCGAGTGCGCGCGGGTCGATCAGGAGCATTCGCGGGTCGCCGAAGCCGAGCGCGAGCAGGGCGGCGTCGAGCGCGAGCACGACGAGCGCCGAGACCACCGAGCGCACCGGATGGGGGCGGGGGGGCGTCACGCGGGCAGGGTAGTCGAGACCGGCCCCCGGGTTCACGCCCCGACGGGGCCGTCGCGCCGCGGCCCGGGGGCGACCTTGCCGGCCCCGCGCGCCGGCACTAGCGTCGCCGGCTCGAGCCACCCCCACCGGAGGCGCAGCGATGTTCCAGTTCCTCGGCCCGTACCACCCGATGATCGTCCACACCCCCGTCGCGCTGCTGGTCTTCAGCGCGTTCTTCGCCCTCGTCGGCCGGCTCTTCGACCGCGAGTGGGTGCGGAAGACCTCCATGCTCCTGCTCGTGTTCGGCTTCCTCGGCGCCTGGTTCGCGTTCCAGTCCGGACACGCCGCGCACCACGTCCCGGAGCGAAAGCAGGGTGTTCCCGAGGAGGCGATCGACGAACACGCCGAGTTCGCGAAGTACACGCTCTGGGCGGCGGGCGCGGCGGTCGTCGCCTACGCGGCCACGACGCGCCTTTCGGGCGGCGCCGCCGCGGCGGTCGGCATGGTGGCGCTCCTGCTCCAGCTCGCGGCCGCCGTGCTGATCGGCGTCACCGGGTTCCGGGGCGGCGACCTCGTCTTCGACTACGGCGCGAACGTGAAGGTGGGGGGCGTGCTCGTGAAGAACCCGGGCACGGCCGAGCGCGGGGGCGGCGCGGAGGCCGGCCGCCCCGCCGCGCGCGGCGGGGGGCACGAGGAGCGCGACCACGACGGGGACTGAGTCCCGGCGCGCGCGAAGGCCCGGCGGCCGCGATCCGGCCGCCGGGCCCTTCGTCCGGCCGCGTCAGCGCGACTCGAAGATCAGCTCGTGCCGGTCCCAGTCGAACGTGACGCGCCGGCGGCTGAACCAGTCCGGACCGAGGAGCCCATCGAGCCGCACGCCTTCCCGCCAGGCCTCGCCGGGGTCCATCGCGCCCATCCAGCCGTTCACGCGGTCCCCCACGACGCTTCCGACCGACAGGGTCGGCACCGTGGCCGCGGCCCAGGGACGGCCCTGCAGCGCGGTGCCCACGCCGCGCATGAGGTTCGCCATCTTGCCGGGCTTCAGCCCCAGCTCCTCGAACGTGTCGTACGGCCCGCCGAAGCCGGCCCCGGGGAGCCCCGTGCCGACGATCATCGACAACCGCCGTCCGCCGCCGATGCTGCCCCACACGACCAGCTGGTTCTCGGTCCAGCGCTCGAACGGCACGCGCGGCGCGATCGAGGCCGAGGAGCGGTCCGTCACGGCCCGCTCGCGGCGAAGCTCGAGGTACTGCTTCTTGAAGTCGATGCGCACGCCCAGCCGCTCGAGCAGGTCGAGCCCCAGGACCATGCCGATGTCCCGGCCAAGCGGGTTCACGTCGAGGCTGTAACGGTGGAGCGAGGTGGTCGCCACCGGCACGTTGGCGATCTGGATGCCGCCGAGCTCGACCTGCTGCGCGATCGCGTTGCCGGCGGCCACGTGCGAGCCGATCCAGAACACCGCGCGCTCCCCGGGCAGCTCCTCGAGGTGCGCGGCGCGCACGTTCGTCGGGTCCACGAGGACACCCGGGCAGCCCGGGTCGAGCGCGACGAGCACCTGGTGGCCGTTCAGGCTCGCCTTCACGAGCGGGACCGGGTACGCGCGGGCGAATCGGAGCTTCGCCGTGGCGGGGCCCTTCAGCACCTGGAACGCGTCGAGCTGCTGGAGCCGCTCGAGCAGCGGCAGGCGTCCCTCGTCGTTCGCCTCCTCGGCGAGCGCGGCGGCGCCCTTCCAGTCGCCGGTCCGAAGTCGCGCGGCGTAGAGGTCGCGCACGGCGCCTTCGGCGTCGCCGGCCGCGACGAGCAGGCTCTCGGCCTCGCCGGTCCGCTCGTGGTAGAGCGCGATCTTGCCGAGCGCCGCCAGCGACGGGCGGTCGTTCGGCTGGAGCGCGAGGACGCGGTCGAGCACCTTCGTGGCGTCGTTCCAGCGGCCGAGCCGGACGAGCGCCTGGCCGAGCGTCGAGAGGCGCCCGGCGTCGTCGCCGTGCCCGACCGTGTCGCGGACCGCGTCGCGGAGCCGGGTCTGCGCCTCGCGCCAGTCCTGCGGGAAGTCGTCCTGGGCCCGCGCGGGAAGCGCGGCCGCGAGAACCAGCGCGAGCGCGGGGAGCAGGGCGAGGGCGTGGACCGTCGCGAGGGGCCTCATGACGCGAGAAACCTCTTCGCCGTGCCGAGCAGCACCTCGGCGCCGATGCGCAGGCACTCCTCGTCCACGTCGAACCTCGGGTGATGATGGTCCCAGACCAGCCCCCGCTGCTCGTTGCGCGAGCCGATCGCGATGAACACGCCGGGGACCCTGGCGAGGATGGCCGAGAAGTCCTCGCCGCCCATCGTGCGCACGTCGTCGCGGACCCTCGCCTCCCCGACGACCTCGACGGCGGCGGCCCGCGGGTAGGCACACATCGCGGCGTCGTTGACCGTGGGCAGGTTGCCGCGTTCGAAGAGGATCTCGGCCTCGCACCCGAGGGCCTGCGCGACGCCCTTCACGACCCGCTCGAACATGCCGGGGATGGCGGCGTGCAGGTCGAGGTCGAAGACGCGGATCGTTCCGTTCATCCACGCGGTCTCGGGGATGATGTTGAACGCGGTGCCGGCGCCCAGCCGGGTCACGCTCACGACGGCCTGGTGGAACGGGTCGGCATTGCGCGAGACGATCGTCTGGAGCGCGGTCACCATGTGCGCGAGGCACACGACCGGGTCGCGGCTCGCCTGCGGCATCGCGCCGTGCGCGCCGCGCCCCCGCACCTTGACGGTGAACTCGTCCACGGCGGCCATCCACGGCCCCGCCGTCACGCCGACCGTGCCGACGGGCAGGTCCTGCCACACGTGCAGCCCGAACGCGGCGTCGGGCTTCGGGTCGTCGAGCAGCCCGTCCTGGATCATCGCCTCGGCGCCGCCCTTCGGGCCCCCGAGCTCCTCGGCCGGCTGGAAGACGAACACGACCCGGCCCGGCAGGTCCTTCCCCTCGGCGACGAGGCGCTTCGCCACCGCAAGCAGGATGCTGACGTGGCAGTCGTGCCCACACGCGTGCATCCGCCCGTCCGAGAGCGAACAGTACGGCGTGTCGTTCGCCTCCTGGATCGGCAGCGCATCCATGTCGGCGCGCAGAAGCACCGTCTTGCCGGGCCGGCCGCCCTGCAGCACCGCGACGACGCCGGTGCGGCCGACGCCGGTCCGGGGCTCGAGGCCGAGTGCGCGCAGCTTCGTCGCGATCAGCCCCGACGTGCGGACCTCCTCGAAGCCGAGTTCGGGATGCTGGTGAAGGTCCCGACGGACGGCGATCAGCTCGTCGATCTCGGGACCCGTGAAGACGGGCGTGGCGATGCTCATGGGCGGGCCTCTGCGTTGGGGGCCGGGGGCGGACGGCGGCGTCCGCCGCATCTTGCCATCGCCGGAGCCGCCCACCAAAGCCTCGCGGCGGGCCGGGGGCCGGCCCGCCGCCCGGGTCGCCCGGGGTCGCGCCTACCAGCCCGAGCGGCCGGCGCTCTCGACGCGGTACCTTGAGAAGTGCCTGAGCGGTGCCTGCACGGTGGCGTCTGCCACGTTCACGTGCGAACCCGGGCAGGGCGTCCACTTCGACGAGTCCGGGTCCCACCAGCTCAGGGATGCGTTCGCGAGGAGCGCGCGGTCCATCGGCGCGGCGTCCGCCACGAGCTGCACGGGCTTCAGGAAGTCGTTGCGGTCCTCGGGGGTGATGCTCACGTCCACGACCGGCTGTGAGAGATCACCCTGGCGGACGGTGACGATGCCGTCGGCCTTCAGGGCGCCGGGCGGAATCACGACGCTGAAGTTCCCGGCGCTCACGGTGCCGCCGTAGATCGCCCGGACGTAGACCGTTCGCGACGCCCCGGCCTCCTGGGCGGCGGCCGTCGCGGTCGCGGCCCGGCCGGAGGGCGGGCCGGGGGCGGCCGTCGCCCGCGATTCGGCGCCGGAAGCGCTCCGGGACGAGGGCAGGGCCGAGCAGCCGGCGACGAAGAGGCCGGCGGCCAGGGCCAGCGAGAGGGCTCCGCGGATGGACTGGGAGATCACGGGGGTTGCCTCCTGGGTCGGTCCCGCGAGCGCCGGCCGGGGAGGCGGCGGGCGTCGCGATAACCCCTTCCAGCGCAACGGCCGTGCCCCGGAGGCCTTGCGGGACGCACGCCCCCGGGGGGCCCCGTGGGCTCCTGCGGGGCACCGGCTTGCGGCGGCGGCGGGCAGGCCGGCGCCGGTGGTCGTGCGTCGCGCGCCGGACCCGGGGCGCCCGGTCTGGGGCGGGTGCCGCAGCCGCTGCG
>Ga0315540_10000166_pt1 | contig 35892 bp, 26 predicted proteins | sample SalMarSW160110MG_FD_203677 | JGI IMG/M metagenome (GOLD analysis project Ga0315540, IMG submission 203677) | Salt marsh sediment microbial communities from the Plum Island Ecosystem LTER, Massachusetts, United States - Salt Marsh Sediment SW1601-10 ...
CGCGGCCGCGACGATGCCCTCGTCGAGGATGCGGATGCCGTGCGCCGCCTCGTACTTGTCCTTGAGGCCGCGCATCATGACGACCGCGTCGTCCTCGCTCGGCTCGTCGAGCTTGACGAGCTGGAAGCGCCGCTCGAGCGCCGCGTCCTTCTCGAAGTACTTCTTGTACTCCGACCACGTCGTCGCCGCGACCGTGCGCAACTCGCCGCGCGCGAGCGCCGGCTTGAGGAGGTTCGCCGCGTCGCTGGTGCCCGCGGCGCCGCCAGCGCCGATCAGCGTGTGGGCCTCGTCGATGAACGTGATGATCGGCGTCGGCGAGCCCTTGACCTCCGCGATGACGTTCTTCAGCCGGTTCTCGAACTCGCCCTTCACGCTCGCGCCGGCCTGGAGCAGGCCGAGGTCGAGCGAGAGCAGGCGCACATTCTTCAGCACGTCGGGAACGTCGCCCTGCGCGATGCGCAGCGCGAGCCCCTCGACGACGGCCGTCTTGCCGACGCCGGGCTCGCCGACCACGATCGGGTTGTTCTTCCGGCGCCGCGCGAGAATGTCGATCATCTGCCGGATCTCGCGGTCGCGCCCGAACACCGGGTCGATCTCGCCCTTCTTCGCCTTCTCGGTGAAGTCGGTCATGAAGCGCGCGATCGCCGATTCGCCGCCCGCCCCGCCGGGGGCCAGCGCCGCGCCGGCCGCCGGGCCGCCGCCCACGACCGCGGAGACCGCCTCGGCGATCTCGCCGTTCTCGCGGGAGGTCTTGCAGATCTCGTCCATGTCGCGCTTGAGCTCGTCGAAGCGCACGTTGTCGAACAACGACGAGAAGTCCTCGCCGCTGTAGCGGCCCGCCGACCCGATGAACGTCGAGAACACGACGCCGGAACGGATGAGCGGGTGCCCCATCGTGATGGAGGCGTTCACCCACGAGTCCTTCATGAGCAGCGTGAGCAGGGGCGAGAACGCCGGCCGGCCCGTGTTGCCCGCCTTCATGCGGTCGAGGGCGCGCTGGAGCGTCTTCTGGAAGATCGCCTGCGAGATCTCGAAGTGCCGCAGGATGGGCAGCAGGTCGCTGCCCGGGTCGTCGAGCAGCTGCAGCATCCAGTGCTCGGCGGTCAGCTCGTAGTGCCCCGCCGACATGCAGCGGCCGAGCGCGGCCTCCAGCGTGCGGCGGCAGGTCGGGCCCAGCTTGCGCGGCAATTGCTTCAGGTCGACTTCCATCGTTCCTCTCTCCGGGGCCGTCAGGCGGCCTGGTGGTCGGATTCCATCGGCGCCCCCGCGGCGGGCGGCACCTTCAGCCGGGCGCGGCCCTCGCGTCCGTCGGTCGGGGCGATCCAGCTCGTCTGCCCGAGCCGCATGCCCTCGTCGGGCGCGAGGCGCAGGGCGGGGCGCTGCGTGGGGCGCAGGCTCAGCTCGACGTCGAAGTCGAGCGGCTCCTGCACGTACAGCCGCGTCAGCCGGGCGAGCGACTGGAAGTCGGGCTCGCCCGGGAGGAAGCGGCGGAACTCGGGATAGTCGAGGGGGCCGAGCGCGACGCGGAACGCCGAGCTCGAGTCGACGCGGCTCGTACCCATGCACGTGTCACGGCCGAGGCCGGTCAGCGTGTCGCCGCGCCCCGGCGCGGTGCGCCGCGGGGCCTTGAGGTAGAGCCGCTGGTCGTCGGGAATCGGCAGGCGCCGGGCGAGGCAGGGGATCACGCGCACGCCGACCCCGGGAAACGAGGCGCGCAGCATGTCCTCGAGGCCGGACGCGCTGCGATGCCCGCTCGCGAGCACGCCGAGCGCGCGCAGGACCTGGTGCAGCCGGGTGCCCGCGGCCTCGCGCACCTCCTCGTCGTCGAGCCCCGCGAGGGCGAGGACGCGCCGCGTGATCTCGTCGCGGCCGTTGCGCTCGAACCGCTGCGGGTGCCGGTACTTCTCGCGCGCGCGGAAGAGCAGGGACACCATGCGGTGGTTGAACAGGTCGAGGAAGTCGCGCACCCGCCGCCCCTCGGGCTCCATGGCGTCCCAGAGGACCTCCTGCGCGTAGGTGAGCGGCATCGGCGAGGCCTGCCCGTGCAGGCCCATGAAGTTCACGGTGAGCTTCGCCCGCTCCTCCCCCTCGCGACCCTCCCACTCGAGCGACTCCACCTCCGACGCCGGGAAGCCGAGCGACGGGTTCGTGACGAACCGCACGCGCTCGTCCTCCGGCGGGCCGGGCTGGCCCGGCCGGACGCGGGGACGCAGGCGCTCGAGCAGGTGCCGGACGAGGGGGTGGAAGTCCCACTCGTGGGCCGGGTGCCGGAGCTCGGGGCTCACACGCGCTCCTCGCCCAGCCGCGGAGGCCAGGCCAGCGGCAGCCGGCTCTCGTCGTGGCGCACCTCGAGCTGGGTGAACGTGTTGATGGTGGCGTGCGCGGCGAGGAACTCGTCCAGCACGCTGCCGAACAGGTGCAGGGCGCCGAGGCCCTCGAACGGCTGCGGGTCCACCCAGACGGTCGCGCGCGAACCGCGGATCATCCCGCCGCCGTGGATGCGCTCGACCGGGCGGGACTCCACCGAGCGGATCGCGCGGATGCGCCGCTGGATCTCGCGCGCCGCCCGCTCGTCCTGGCCGCCCAGCGCGAAGCCCTTTTCGCCGCCGCCCGAACCGGCGTTGAGCGAGGCCATCAGCTCGAGCGTCAGGCGCAGCGTGTCGGCCGAGGCGAACCGCAGCCGGTTCACGGCGAGCAGCGAGAGCAGCCGCCACAGCAGCCCGACGCGCTGGGGCACCTCGATCTGCGGGGTCGGCTTGGTGATGTTCTCGAACGTGGCCCCGGTCGGGCTCGTGTCGGTCATGCCGCGCAGCACACCGGCCTCGAGTGCCGCCACGGCGCGGCCGTTCGTACAGGTGATCTCGAACGAGGCCGTGCCCTCCCCGATCGGGTGCGGGCTGCCGCCCGCCTCGACGACCGTGGCCCAGGTCAGGAAGCTCTCGCCGTCGGGCGCGACCTGGCGCCGCACGGTGTAGTAGGCCGGCGACTCGCGGAAGACGTCGGGCGAGAACGAATAGAACCAGGGGATCTCGCGGTCCACGCGGTCGGTTCCACGCACCGACATGGAGTCCACGGACCAGATGTCGAGCCGCGAGCGGTCGGTGCCCTGGGGCCGCAGCGGGTAGCGCGCGCGCGTCGCCTCGAGCGTGACCGGCTCGCTCTCGTGCGGGAACAGGTTGACGACCGGTGCGCAGTGCAGGCGCACGTCGTCCTTCGCGACGCGCATGCCGGCCTCGGCCTCGGCGTCGAAGACCACGCGGACGGTGAAGCGCGATTTCACCTGCTCGCCACGCAGCGCCTCGAGGCCGCAGACGTCCACGAACCCGAACTTCTGCGGGAACACGAAGTACTCCTGCAGCAGCCGGAACCCCAGCGGCACGCCGTCGCGGTGCGGCAGCACGCCGTGCGCGCGCGAGAACCCGACGGGCTCGATGCGGACGGGCACGGGCTCGTCGCCGTCGTCGGCGGTGGCGGTGGCCTCGGCCACGCGCCGCAGCAGGTGGTAGTGGAGCTGCCAGGCGTGCCGGACGTCCTCGTGCAGGTAGAGCCGAACGCTCGACAGGTCGAGCGAGTCGAACTTGACGTTGGGGTGGAGCGCGAACTGGAGCACCAGGCTCGTCTCGCCGCGCCGCGTCGTCTCGATCGCCGCCGAATCCAGCTCCAGCGGCTGGATCTCGACGTCCCAGCAGGTGCGGTAGCGGAACCGCGCGTCGCTGCTCGACTCCTCGGTCACGACCTGCGCGCCGTGCGGCACGCGCAGCGTCTGGCGCAGCGCGCCGGCGCGGGGGCGGAACTGCTCGATCGCGAGCGAGGGCACCGGCCGCAGGTAGTGCGGCCAGAGCATGCTGAACATCCCCTCGGTGAGCTCGGGGAAGTCGTCGTCGAGCGTCTGCCGCACCTGGGCCGCGAGGAACGCGAAGCCTTCGAGCAGGCGCTCGACGTCGGGATCCTGGCCGGGCTCGACGAGGTGCGCCGCCTCGTGGTGCGTGGAGCCGAACTCCCGCGCGAGGTTGCGGATGTAGTCGAGTTCCTCGTCGTAGTACGTGGAGCGCACCGTTACTCCTTCACGCTCAGGCGGCCCGAGTTCTCGACCCGGGTCTCGAAGTGGACGCGCGAGCGCCGGCCTCCGCTCATGAGCTCGGCGGTGATGTCGAACCGCAGGAGGACCTCCTCCTCGCTCCGCGGCACGAGCCGCACGCGCACCGACCGCAGGCGCGGCTCGTAGGTCTCGATGCTGCGCTTGATGTCGGCCGTGAGCTCGCGCAGGGCGTCGGTGCCGCCGTGAAGGACGTCCTCGAGGCTCGGGATGCCGTAGTCGGGACAGGTCGGCGCGCTGCCGTGCCGCGAGTTCAGCAACCGCTCGAGGTTGCGCAGCACCGACTGCGCGAGGCGCCCGAGGTCGGGATCCACCGACCTCCGGTCCTCGCGGTCCGGGTACTTGACGCGGTCGAGCAGGCTGAGTTCACGGGCCACGGGACGCTCCGGTCGAGTGCGGCGGCTGCGGGGGCAACGCGCCCCCGCAGCCCGCACCGGTGGGTCAGGCGTTGGCGTTCCAGCTGTCCTGGTGGGTCGCCCCCGTGTCTTCATAGGTCCACGTGATCGTGTGGAACACGAACGAGACCTCCTCCATCGCCGGCATCGTCGACGTCGCCGGCTCGATGGTGTCCGGGTTCCACATCTTCTGGGTGGCCACCCGGCCCTTCGAGATCTCGACCGTGTAGAAGTGCTGCGTCGTCCCGTCGCCGGCCGGATTCGGGCGGAAGAACTTGAACGTGCCCTCGATGGCCTCGTTGTTGCAGAGCGCCTTCGCGAGGAGCGGCGTCGCCTTGTCGATCCGCTTCCGGACCATGAGGGGCTGGTACTGCCGCCTCCCGGTGGCCAGGCCGCTGCCCTTCTCCCGGGCCGTCATGACCTCCGCATGGAAGAAGAGGCATTCGATGCTGTTCTCGCGCCCCAGCGAGGTCTGCGTGCTCTCGCCCTCGATCTTCTGCCCGTTGGCCGTGAGGTAAAGGTGGACGGTTTCTGCCATCTGCGAACACCTCCTGGGTGACGTGCGAGGACGGGGGCGGGATCGGCGTCACCGGGCCCGGCCGGCGCTCGCCGGCCGTCCCGCCCCCGCGGATGGATCAACCCTTCTTCTTGTCGAGCTTGCCGACCAGCGACAGCGTGAAGTCAGCGCCCTCATACTTCATATGCGGCATAACCTTCATGGCCACGCGATACCACCCCACCTCGCCCGGGATCTCCTCGACGGTGATCTCGGCCTTCTTCAAGGGGCGCCTCGCGATAGCCTCGTCGGACGGATTCGGCATGTCGGAGACGTACTGCCCGAGCCAGTCCGTGAGCATGCGGTTGAGCTTCTCGACCGACATGTTCTGGCCGATGTTCTCGCGCTGGATGCACTTGATGTAGTGCGCCAGCCGGGAAATCACGAAGATGTACGGGAGCCGGGTGGCCACCTTGAAGTTGGCCTCCGCCTCCTTGCCCTTCGCGCTCTGCCCGAAATAGGCCGGCTTCTGGGAGGAGTTGGCCGCGAAGAACGCGGCGTTGTCGCTGCCCTTGCGCCAGCTGAGGCTGACGAAGCCCAGGTCCGAGAGCGACAGGTCGAGCGCGTCGCCGATCTGGACCTCGGTCGGGATCTTCATCGTATCCGCACCGGCCGCCTTGAAGACGTGCACCGGCAGCTCCTCGACGGCGCCGCCGGCCTGGGGGCCGATGATGTTCGCGCACCAGCGGTTCTTCGCGAACGCGTCCGTGAGGCGCGTCGCGAAGGCGAACGCCGTGTTGCCCCAGAGGTAGCTCTCGTGCGAGCCGGTGACCGACTCCTCGTACGCGAACTCCTTGACCGGCACGGTTTCCGCCCCGTAGGGCAGCCGCAGCAGGAACCGCGGCGCCGCGAGCCCCACGTAGCGGGCGTCCTCGGATTCGCGGAACGAGCGCCACCGCGCGTACTTCGGCCCCTCGAACACGCCCCGGACGTCCTTGATCGCCGCCAGTTCCTCGTAGGACTTCACGCCGAAGGTCTTCGCGCCCGCCGACGAGATGAACGGCGCGTGGGCCATGGCCGCCACGCTCGCGCAGTAGCCCAGCAGCTTCACGTCCTGCGGGGCCGAGGCGTCGAACTCGTAGTTGCCGATGACCGCGCCCACGGGCTCGCCGCCGAACACGCCGTAGCCGCTGTCGTAGACGTGCTTGAACATGCCCGTGCGGGTCATCTCGGGCTCGTCCTCGAAGTCCGTGAGAAGGTCGTCCTTCGTGCAGTTCACGAACTCGACCTTGATGTTCTCCTTGAAGTTCGTCCGGTCGACGAGGAAGAACAGCCCCCGCCACGAGGACTCGAGCTTCTGGACGTCGGGGTGGTGCAGGATCTCGTCGACCTGCGCGCTGAGCTTCTTGTCGAGGTCCGCGACGAACTCGGTCAGGAGCGCGGTGTTGATCTTGACACCGGGCTTGCCGAGCAGGCGCCGGACGAACTCGCGGATGCCCGTGCTGACGAGCTCGTAACCCTCCTCCTGCGGGGAGCCCGCGGTGGTGGCGATGAGCTCCTCGAGCTGCGGGACGCTCTCGGCGGCAGGTGCCGCCGGAGTCTCCTGCTGCTGGCCTTCCATCTCTTCTGCCATCTCTCGACCTCCACGCACGCGTCACGCGTGCCGGTGTTCGGGTTCGAGGGGGCGCGAGCGCCGCCCCCGGGACATCACTCGCCGAGCATGGACTCGAGCTTGGAACGCAGCTCGGGGTCCGTCACCAGCTGTTCGAGCTTCTTGCGGAAGTCCGCCTTGCTCAGGTCGCTCTTGAGCGCCATGAGCGCGTCGCGCACCTGCATGAGCTTCGCCAGCTCGGGCACCTGGTGCGCGATCTGGCCGGGCGCGAAGTCCTTGAGCGAGTCGAACTTCAGGTCCACCGACAACTGGGAGTCCGGATCGCCCGTGAGCCTGTCCTTCACGGCGACTTTCGTCCCGAGCTTCTGCTGGCTCATGACCTCGCCGAAGTTGTCCTTGTTGACCGAGATGGCCTTGCGCTCGGCCAGCGGGGTGCTGTCCTCCCTGCCGGTGAAATCGCCCATCACGAGCATGCGAAGCGGGAGCTCGATCTCCTTCTGGGCGTCGCCGATCGCCGCGGTGTACTTGATGTTGATGCGTGACCGCGGCCCAACCGATCCGTCCTTCGCCATCGCTCTCTCCTTTCCTCGGGGTTCAGGTGCATCGGATGCCGCGGGGCATCACTGCGCCGGGCGTTGAAACTCCAGGGCCGCCGCCGCGTCGAGGCGGGCGAGGCGGCGCATCAACTCTCGTGTCTTCTGCTGCTCCTCCGGTCCTCCCGCGGCCCCGGGCAACGCCTTCTGGCGTGCCGTGAGCTGCAGGCGAAGCATGGTGGAGGCGAGCTCGGGGTCCCATGCCTCGAGCGTCGTGGACTGCAGGTCGTCCTGCAGCGCTTCGAGCTGGGCGAGCGCGACGTCGTGGCGGCCGGCGCCCGCGCACACGCCCGCGATCGCGACCTTCCAGGCGGCGCGCTCGCGGGCGCGCGCGGCGCGGCCCGCCCCGTCTTCGAGCAGGCGCACCGCGTCGGCGAGCTTCTTCTTCGAGGCGAGCTTGCCGGCCGCCTCGCGCGCCTCCGCGAGCCCCTCGGGCTCTCCCATCTCGACGGGCAGCGCGAGCCCCGCCGCGGGACGGGCGCCGCCGCCGCCGGCTTCGGCCATCACCGTCTCGGCGATCCAGGCACGGGTGGCGTCGCCCGCCAGGGGCGCCCCGCCGGCGAACTTGAGCTCGGTCAGCTCCGGCAGCCGCTGGAGCAGCGAGCGCACCTCGGTGGCGACGGCGTCGGAGGCGGGGTGGAAGTCCGGGCCCATGCCGCGCAGCGCCGCCCACGCGCAGTAGTGCAGGTCGAGCCAGTAGACCGAGCTGGCCATGCGGCTCTCGGTCTCCTCGAGCACGCCCGCCCACTGCTGCGCGGCCAGCTTGGCCTGCAGCTTCTCGCCCGCGTCCGCCGGCTGCGGCGCGGGAATCGTCGTCTGGACCCCGGTCGCCGGCGGCGCCTGCTTGATCGCCATCCACAGCGCAATGCGCGGCAGGCGGTACGCCATGGGGTCCTTCGGGTTGTGCGTGCGCTTGTACTCGCCGAGCGCGCGCAGCGCGGGCTTCAGGGCGGCGACGGCCGCGTCGAACTCGGCCTCGCTGCCCACCGACGAGGGGGCCGCCACCGCCGGGATCCCGCCACCGCCCGGGGCGGCGGGCGCCGCGGCGGCCGCGGCGGCGGCCGGCGGTGGTGCGGCGGGCGCGGCGGACGGCTTCGTCTGGTCGCGCACGTCGCGCAGCTCGCGCGCCAGCTCGCTCAGCAGCCCGGAGCCGCCTTCGAGCTTCTCGCCCGCGAGCGCGTCGATCTTCTCGACCGTCTCGAGCAGCCGGAGCACGGTGTCGTGCTTCGCGCCGTCCGTCCCGCGCTGCGAGACGCGCTTTCCGCCGCGATCGCCGAGGTACTGCAGCGCCGTCTGGCGAGGGCGGACGCGCTCGGGGTGCATCGTGTCCCAGTACGTGGACAGCATGTCGTACAGGACCGTCGCCCCGTCGGCGAAGCCGTCGTAGCCGCGGCTCTCGAACAGGGCCATCGCCAGGTAGACCCCGGCCATGATGTCCTTCGACTTGCCCGACAGGATGTCGCTCGCGAGCTTCACCGCACCCGGCCAATCCACGGGCGGCAGCTCGGGCAGCTCGAGCTTGCGGAACTCCGCCACGAGGGCCTCGTAGGCCGGGTCGTCACGACTCGGCACCCCGGTGGGGGCCGCGTCGGAGATGGGCTTCTTACCGAGTTCCAGGACGTCCACGCTCTCGGCTCCGTTCGGTTGGGGATCTCGACCGCACGACGAGACGTAACAACCTAGTCGCTGCGCGAAAATCGCCGCAACGGCATTCTCACTACCGGCCCCCCGGGCCGGGGCCCGCGGGGCGAAGCGCTCGCTTTCGAAAGGCGCTCAGTTGCCGCCCACGGGGGGCGGCGGCCCGAGCCGCAGGAATCCCGTCACGAACGGATGGACGCTCGTGCGCGGGACGATCTCGACCGTCATGGTCACGGTGCTGAAGTGCCAGGTGGCCTTCACGTGATCGCCGGCGGCGGGTGACAGCGTCGCCTTGTCGAGCACGTGGAACAGGCCCCATTCGCCTTCGGCCCGCGGTCCGTCGACGGGGACGCCGTTGACGTCGGCGCTCACCGACGAGCCCTGCCCCGCGGTTTCGGCCGACCACGTGAGCGTCACGGGCGGAAGGTCGCCCATCTCGTAGAAGAACGAGCCCGTTCCGACGACCCAGGTGACCGACCGCAGCGAGCCGGCCGGCTGGAGCTGGTCGGCGCGCGTCTTCACGTCGAACAGCAGCTTCGGGTCGGGCCCGCTCGAGAAGAAGGCATCCTGGATCGCGTAGGCCTTCCGGATCCACGCGCGCAGCGCCGGGGTGGTGCCGGCGATCTGCTGGCCGATCTCCTTCCCGTCGCGGCTCACGCGGCCCTTCAGGTGCGCATTGTAGACCTGATCGAGCCCGCCGCCGGGCTTGAAGAAGGCCGCGAAGTCGCTGATCTTGCAATCGGGCCCGCCGGCGCTGAACGGGTAGTCGCCCGCGAGCGTCGCGAAGGGCTGCACGACCTGGGCCTGCCAGTCGTTCGCGAACGCCACGGGGTCGCCGGAGTCCGTCGCCCCGCCCGCAGCCGCCGCGCCGCCCGCCCCGCCGGCGGCGAAGCCGCCGCCCGCGCCGACGCCGAACGGCTTCATGATCGTGAGCACCGCGCGCAGCCCGCGCGCCACCGCCGGGTCCGCCTTGCGCCACGGCGCGCTGGCCGGGTCGGTGAACTCGAGGGCCATGTTCGTGGCCGCCTTGTAGGCGCCTCCGTCGATGCCCTCCTTGTCCTTGGCCTTCGCCGCCTTGGCGAGCCGGTCGCGGAAGTCCTCCATCGGCGAGCGGTCCAGGTCGCTGCGCAGGAACGGCACCTTCTCCTTGAACGCGGCGAAGCCCTCGCGCTTCGGCCTCGAGAGCCAGAGATCGAAGAGCCCGAACCGCTCGCGCACCGAGGCGATCTCGCGCGGCTCGCCCTCGAGCTGCGTCTCCCAGCGCACGCGCTCCACGACCGCCTGGATCTCGGAATCGAACGACGCCTCGCGCTGGAGCGAGACGCGGCCCTTCGGGCCCTGCGCGTGGCCCTTGAGGCTCGTGAGGAACGACACCCAGGCACTCACGTAGTCGTCCGCGTAGCGCTTCCCGAGCTCGGCGGTCAGGCCGCTGATCCGGCTGCCGAGTGTCGCCTCGAGCTGGGGATCCTTCTCCTTCTTGACGACGTGCCGCATGACGGCGAGCCGCGGGCGGACGAAGCCCTCCCAGCCCGCGCGCGTGTAGGCCCCGGGCACGGTGCCGCCGCCGGTGAAGAGCTCCTCCTTCCGCTTCGCGTCGGCCAGGATGCGCTTCACCGTCAGGCCCTCGATCGCCTCGTTCGCGTCGGCGATCATGTCGTCGTACAGCGTCGGCCACTCGCTCCAGCGCCGCTGCAGCGTCGCGATGGCCCTCGAGGCGAGCGCCTGATCGAATTCGCCGAAGCGCCGGCGGGGCTCGCCGTGGTCGGCGAGGCAGCGCGTCTGGGCGCGAGCGAGACCGGCGTAGTAGCGCAGGGAGTCGTCGGACACGCGCTCGAGCTCCGGCCGCAGCATGGTGACGACGACCTTGCTGAGCACGACCGAGTCGGCCGGGTCCACGGTCGAGTGCGGATCGTAGAGCAGCCGGTAGGCCTGGTACTGGTAGAACAGGTTGGCGAACCGCGAGTCGTCGGTGGCGAGCTGGGCCACGAGCGTGTCCCGCACCTCCTTCGCGATCGGCTCCAGCAGGTACTGCTCGGCGCGCCGGACGTACAGCTCCCTCGCCGCGTCGATGACGCCGTCGCCCGCGTAGGCGCCGAGGCGCATCGCGAACGTCTTGTGGGTCCGGTTCGCCTCGAGGGTCTCGAGCGCGCCGCGCATCGCATCGAGCCTGCCGAGGGCCTGGCGCGGCACGAAGTCGTCGCCGAGGTCGGCGAGCGTGCGCCCCGCGCTCTCGGCCTCGCGCAGCGGCTTCGCGACGTTCACGGCCGCGATCACGAACAGCAGCGTCAGCAGCAGGTAGGCGCCGCCGAGCCCGCCGAGCAGGATCCAGCGCTGGCGCTCGGCGTTCTTCCGGGCCCACGTGCTCGCGGCCGCGAGCAGGGCGTCGCGGAGGACGATCTTGCGCCACAGGCCGTGCACGAACCACGAGTGCCGCGCCACCTCGGGCGTCGGCGCCTCGAGCCGCGCCGGCAGCCCCGCGCCCTCGGCCGAGGCGCCGATCACGCGGTCCGTCGTCTCGCCGCCGACCTCGGAGCTGACGAAGTAGAATCCGCGCATCACGCCGCCCTCGGCGGGTCCCTTGCCCTTCTGGAACACGAGGCCGACGAACCGCTGGAGGTCGTCCCGGAGGCTGTCGAGCTGTGCCGGAAACGCGAGCGCGCGCAGCCGCTGCGCGTCGTCGGCGAGCGCGTGAACGCGCGCGGTGCGCAGCGTCCCGAGCGCGGTGACCAGCGCGGCGTACTCCGTCTCGAACAGCTTGTCGGCCGCCGCCTCCTTCGCGCGCGCGAACGGGATCGTGGCGCCCCAGGGCTGGTCCGCCTGCTCGGCGGTGAAGCCCTCGAACGTCTCGGCGAACCCGGCGATGCGGTCGGCATGCGTGAACACCACCCAGACCGGGAACTCCATGCCGAGGTGGTGCCCGAGGTCGCGCAGGCGCTCGCGCAGCGCGATCGCGAGCGGTTCGACCTTCTCCTTCGCGCCGCCGGCCACGTCGTGGACGGGCACGGTGAGCACGACGCCGTTGATCGGCCGCTCCGGCCGCTGCTTCTGCAGCGACCGCAGGAAGCCCTCCCAGTCCTCGGTGTCGTCGAACTGGCCGCGCTTGAGCGTCCGTCCGGACATGTCGAGCAGGAGGGCCTGCTCGGTGAACCACCAGCTGAAGTCGCGGCCGCCGCCGACCCCGCGCACGGCCCGCGGGCGTCCCTCCGGGTCGCGGAGCACCGACGCGAGGCCCGAGTGCTGGATGAGCGAGCTCTTGCCGGCCCCCTCGGGCCCGATCACGAAGTACATCGGGAGCTGGGCGAGCGCGCGGTCGCCGAGCCTCCGGCCAACGGCCGACTTGCGGAACTCGGCCATGGCCGCGTCCCACTCGGCCTTCGCGTTGCGGACCACGACGTCCTGCCCGAAGGTGGACTTCTCGATCTCGCGCTCCACCTGCTTGTCGAGGTCGCCCTGAATCTCCTTGCCGGCCTTCGCCGCCCGCAGCTCGACCATCATCCGCCACATCACGAGCACGAGGACGATGACGGCCACGATCAGCGTCACGACCAGGAACGCGACGATGTGCCGGCGCAGGAAGAAACCCAGCGCGAGGAGGATCCCGATCGCCGCCAGGACGATGAAGCGCGGGCTCGTGAACCGGCTGACCGAGAGGCGGGGCATCGTCACAGCCTCGAGAGGGCACCGGCCACGGCGCGCGCGTGCAGGAACGTGATCAGTACGACCGTGAGCCAGCTCAGCACGATCGCGCCCGCGAGCACGGCGGGCCCGAACCAGGGCGGGAGCTGCTTGAGCGTTTCGCCGGTCTGCTCGTCGGTGCGGCGCACGTGCGGCGCGATCGGACCCGAGGGCTCGCCCCGGACCGCGGCGATGTCGGTCATCAGGGCGGCCATGAGCGCCTCGCGCCCGGCCGGGTCGGCCACGAAGCGGCCCCGGTAGCCGATCGCGAGGCAGGCGTCGCAGACCTCGAGGGCCTCGATGGACTGGTCGCGCTGCCGGCGCAGCTCCTCGAGCCGCGTGTAGAAACGCTGGCCGCCCACCAGGTCGCGCTGCTCGTGGAACTCGAGCTGGAGGGCCCCGGCCTGGAGCCAGGTGCCGATCCGCTCCGGGTGGCTCATGACGGCCTCGTCGAGCGCGACCGCCATCGCGTAGACGGCCGACTGCACGTCGTGCTCGCGGTGCCCGTGCCGCTTCGCCTCGGACTCGAACTCGGCCCGCTGGGAGTTCCATCGCTCGCGCACGCGCGCGGGGTCGATCGGCGCGCCGGGCCCGAACGCGGCGTGCAGCAGAGCGAGCGGCGGCACGGCGAGGTCCACGAGGCGCGGGCGGCGGTCGGCCTTCGCGGCGCCCGTGGCGGTCTTCTGCCCCGACGCGACGCGGATCACCGTCTCGAGAATGCCCGGCGAGTGATCGGCCTCGAAATCGGACGGCTTCGCCCTCGGCTTGGGGCCGCGGCGCTTGGGGCCTCTGTTTCCGAACACGGCTACTCCCAGATGCCGACGAGGTCGAGCTTCGCGTTGGCGAATTCGGGCGGCAGGTACACGGCCACATCACGGGCGGCCGCGATGTCACGCCACAGATCGTGCTGGCGGTCGAGTTCGAAGTAGTCGTACGAGTTGTGGTTCGGAGTGCCCGCCGGCACGGGCGCCGGCGGCTGCAGCTTGAGGCCCGGCAGGGCGGCGGCCATCAGCCCGAGCACGGTCTTCTCGGAGGCGACGACGGCGCGCAGCCCGAAGGTCGCGATGACCTGCTGGCGGTCCATCTCGGGGTGGGAGACGCCGAGGAAGAGCCGCGCACGCGGCTCGAGCAGCTTGGGCTCCGAGAGCGCGCCGACGTGGATGGGGCCCGGCTTGAGGATCAGCTCGACGCGCTTGCCGCGCGTCGGGATGTTCTCCTGCAGCAACTCCTCCATCGTGCGGCACATCTGCCCGAAGCAGGTGCCCAGCGCGTTGTGCTCGTAGACGGGCAGCTCGCGCGCCGAGAGTTTGGTGTTGAACGTGCACAGCTCGCCCGCCAGGGTGGCGAGCGCGAGAAAGACGACCTCGGGGTGCACGGCCGGGTTCTCCACGTAATGCCGCAGCAGCGGCACGTAGGTGTTCACGCTGTGGAGCTGCCAGAAGTTCGCCGTGTCGCTGCGCCCGAACTCGGCGACGCCGCCGCGGTTCGTGCGCAGCTCGCTCAGCTCGCGGCTGCGGTCGAGGAGCAGGTTGAGCATCCGGCGCACCTGCGCGTGCAGCGACCGGGAGCCGTCGAGCGCGACGACCGGCGGGATGTACGGGTCCGCCGCCCCGCCGAACGGCTCGCGCATCGCGAAGCCCGTCGAACTGCGGACGACCTCGCCGAGCGGCAGCACGTCGTGCTGCGAGAGCGCCTCGTCCGGCAGCAGCAGCACGAGGTTGCGGCGCGCGAGATCCAGCTCGCGTTCCACGCCCTCGCCGAGGTCGTCGGCGAGCACGGTGGCGCGGCGCGTGTAGCGCGGACCCGGGATCACGTCGCCGGCCGACTCCGCGACGAGCGGCTGGCCGGGGCGCGGCATGGGCAGGCCGAGCGAGACGAGCAGCCGGTCGTGCTGGCCGTCGAACCACTTGCCGATGTCGCGCGGCGCCGGCAGCGGGTCGCCCGTCTCGGTGTCGAACGAGGTGCCGTCGGGGAAGACGCCCGAGGCGCGCACGAGGCTGAAACGACCGTGCAGCAGCGCCTGGTCGTCGAGCACGAGCGAGCGCAGCCCGTACCCGAACGGTTCGCTGAAGCGGAAGCGCTGCGTCAGCCGGAGGTGGCCGGCGCGCTCCATCTGCTGGAAGTGCTGCGGAGAAAGCAGCATGCCTTCCCGCCAGACGACGCCCAGGCCCTGCGCGTTCGCGTCCTTCGTCGGCTCGGCCATCGCGTCACTTCCCCGTGGTGAGCGTGAACCCCATGGCCCCGGACGTCAGCTTGAGCGACTTCTTCTTGGCGGGCTGGATGTAGTACCAGGTGGCTCCGGTCTTCTTGCAGAAGTTCCCCTCGACCACGATGACCGCGGCCTTCGGGTCGCGCTTGAGCACGAACTCCTTCGTGCCGCCCGGCGAGACGAAATCCTCGGTGACCTTGCCGAGCACCGTCGAACCCGCGGCCTCGATCCGCTTCGAGAACGAAACCGCCTGGTTGTTGAGCACGGTGCGGATGGCCGCTTCGTCCGCCGCGGCGAAGACGCGGACCTTGAGCGCAGCCGCGGTTCCGCCGCCGCAGTTGTTCGAGTTGTCCGCGGCGGTGATGGTCACCGTCACCTTGCCGCCGCCGCCGAAGAACGGCAGCGCGCTGGCGCAGCCGGCGAGCAGGGCGTTGAGGGCGAGCGCGGGCAGGACGGCCCGCAGCATCCGAGCGTTGGGGAGGCGCATGGAGCCCCGAGATTAGGTGGCTGAGTCGTTCAAGGTCAAGGGTTTAGCGCAGGCGCGCCTCCCGCGGGAGTGCGGGAGGCGCGAAAGCGGCCCGGGAGGCGCCCCGGGAGCGGCGGTCAGTGGCCGCCGGGGACCGCCGGGAAGCCGGGAAGCGTGGTCGGGCCCGGGGGATTACCCCCGCCGCCCCCGTTGCCCCCGCTGAAGGCGAAGCCGGCGGCCACGCCGCCGCCCACGACCAGCCCGATCGCCAGGTACTTGTTCCGGGAGAGCCAACTCTGTCCCGAGCCGCCCGAGGAGGCCACGACCGGCTTGTGGAGCTGCGGCTGCGATCCGGCCGTCGCCGGCGCCTTGCCCTCGGGAGCGGTGCCCTTGCCGGCCGCCTCGCCGGGCGCCGGGGGCGAGGGGACACCCTTGACCTCGTCGAAGACCGCCAGCTCGTCGGCGTCCACCTTCGTCCGGTCGAGGGTGAACGAGGGATCGATCGCGAGGATGGCCTCGAAGTGCTGCTTCGCGCGCGCCAGGATGCCCTTCTTCACGTAGCAGCGCGCGAGCAGGAGGCGCGCCTCGATCAGCTCCTGCCCCGTGATCTCCTTGCGCAGGACCGGGCCGGCGAGCAGGCCCACGGCCTCGTCGTAGCGCGCCTGCTCGTAAAACGTCCGGGCGCTCGCGATCAGCGAGGCGTTCTTCGACGCGGTCGCGGCGGGCTTCACGGGCGCGGTCGCGGCGAGCACGGGAGCGACGTTCAGCAGCTGCGTCGCGAGCAGCAGCGCCGTGGTCGCGCGAAGCAGCGGGCGGCGGCGTTCGTCCATGGGCACACCTCCGGGTGGCTCGTTCCCTGGCAACCTGACGGAAGGACGCGCACGACCGTAGGCCAGCGGCCGCGCGCGGCGCAACCGAACAATGAAGGCGGCGTCCCGGACCGGACCGGGACGCCGCCGGCGCTGCCCTCCCCCTACTCCGGGGTGCCCGCGTCGATCCAGGCGATCACGATCTCCGGCTCGCCAGGATCGAGGAACTGCCGCATGTTGCCGCCGACGCTCAGGCGGGTGCGGATGTTCGCCTTGTCACCCACGACGGTCTGGTAGTTGCTCCAGTCGGGGATGCCCGTCCCCGCGTGGTGGCAGCTCGTGCAGCCGGTAGGCTTGGTGCCGCTGCTGCGGTCGGCGAGCAGGTGGCGGATGGTGTTGGTCCAGGTCACCGGGCCCGAGACGGCGGGCACCAGGATCTTGTTCTCGCGCCCGCAGGCGCCGAGCGCGAGCAGGACGGAGGCGGCGAGGACGAGGCCGGCGAACCGGCGCGTCCGGACGTTGCGATCGAGATTCATGGTCGTGTCCTTTCCCGCGGTCCGCGTCAGTAGCCGATGTAGGCGCGGACACCGACGGTGGCCGCGATTCCGGAGAAGTCGGCGGTGCGGTCGCCGAGCTTCGACTGCTCGTAGCTCTCGTAGATCTCGTAGGAGTTGCTGGGCCAGGTCAGCGTGCCCGAGTTCGCGTAGCGCCCCATGACGCGGGCGGTGAACGCGAGGCGGTCCTGCGCCATCCATTCACCCTCGAGGCCGCCGTGCGCGAACATCCCGAGGTGGTGGCCGACGAGCTGTGACGGCGTCAGGCGGCCGGAGACCAGCGTCTGCTTGTACTCGGCGACGACCTGCGTCGGCATGACGCCGAGACCGCCGACGAGGTTGATGTGGTAGCGGGGCGAGGTGTGCCACGCCTTCACGAGGTTCACGATCACCGGCGTCACCGAGACGGTGTACTCCGTGTGCGCGTTGCGGGTCGCCGGAAGCGGGTCCTCGGTCGTGGCCCGCAGGTGCTGGACCTCGAACTCGATGGACAGCTCCGGCCGCAGCGGGAAGCGCACCGAGTAGCCCAGCTCGACGTCCTCGGAGAAGTCGGGCGCGAGCCCGGCGCCCGAGCTCGACGCGAGGTCCACGATGTCCTGGTTCACGCAGTTCCCGCGCCCGCCGAGGACGGCGATGCTCGCCGGGAACCGCTTGCCGGCCTCGAGACGCTCGGCGTCGATCTCCTTCTTTGCGAGCCGCCAGACCTCCATCTCGTCCGGCGGCACGAGCGTCGGGTCGAGCGTGAAGTTCGCGTCGCTGCGCATGACGCCCTTGAACTGCTCCTTGGCCTCGACGCGGCGCCCCAGCTTGACCAGGCAGCGGCCCCGCAGCGCCCGCGCCTGGTTCACGTCGTCGCCGGCCACCTGGCCGGTGCGCAGCGCGGTGCGCAGCATCTCGGCGGCCTCGGCGAAGTTCGCCTGCGCGTACTGCTCGCGGGCCTGCGCCAGCACGCTCGAGCTCGTGGCCGGGGCGGTCGCCGCCGCCGGATCCGCCGCGCGCGCGGCGCACGGCCACGCGGCGAGGAGCAGGAGCGCGAAGACCGCATGGCGGATCTTCATTGGTTCCTCCGTGGATGGGTGGATGCCGGAAATCGATCGGGGCTGCCCCGGGCGGGAGCAGCCCCGCACTACCTCACTATGCGTCAATAACCGATGTACCCGCGCAGGCCCAGGGACAGGCCGAAGCCTGAAAAGTCGACGTCCCGGTTGCGCAGCGTGCCGCTCGAGTACTGGGTGAAGTCCGCGGACGAGAAGAGCTTGGTGGCCTTCGCCGACCGGAACAGGGCGCGGCCCGTGACCGCCAGCTTCGGGTTCACCTCGTATTCGGCCTCGAGGCCGCCGTGGAAGTAGGTGCCGGTCTTCGAGTCGGTGAGCAGCAGCGGAATCCCCGGCGTGAAGAGGAACTTGTCCGAGGCGTAGGAGTTCAGCATCGGACCGCCGCCGACGAACACGCTCCCCCGCCACTTCCCCGCGTCGTGCACGAGATAGACGATGCTGACCGCGATCGGCGTGGCCGTAATCTCGTAGGTGCCCTTGCCGCGGCCCGATACGGTGAGCGTGTCCTCGTTCGTGGCGCGGAACCGCTGCATCTCGAGGTCGAGGGACCACCGGGGAGCGAGCGGAAAGCGGACGCCCAGGCCGAAGAACGGCTTGTTGGAGAAGTTCTTGTCGCCGCCCCCGAGCGCGACGTACTTGCCGAGGTCCTCGTTGCCGCCCGAACCGATGCCGTAGACGGCCGTCAGGCTCGCCGGGAGCCGCTGGCTCGCACGGGCCTGCTCCTCCTGGAAGGTCCGCAACGCCTCCCGGAAGATCGCCACCTCGTCGGGCGGGGTCCGTACTTCGTCGAGCCGGAACAGGGGATCGTCGTGGAGCACGCGGAGGAACGTCTTCCGCGCTCCGGGGACGTCGCCCACCTTCGCCTGGCAGCGGCCGAGCAGTGCCCGCGCCGCCACGGCATCGCTTCCCGTCACGGCGCCCGTGTTGAGCGCGCTCTGCACCGTGGCCAGGGCCTCCGCGAACTTGCCCTCGTCGTACTGCTGCTGCGCCTGCGCCACCGTCGCCGACTGCGCAAGCGCGACGGCGGGCGCCAGCGCCAGCGCCGTCGCGAGAAGGACGAGGCACGCTCCCACGAGCGCGCGCAGCATCCCCGATCCGAAGAGCGTCCTGCGATTCATGCGTTGCCTCCGTGCGCGGCCGGACGGCGTCGCGTCCGGCCCGCGGATCAGTAGCCGATGTAGGCGCGAAGCCCGAGGGTCGCGGCGAAACCGGAGAAGTCGATGGAGCGGTTCTTGAGCGAGGCGGTTCCGTAGGCGTCGAAGCCGTACTCGTCGAGCACCTTGTCGGCCTTCGCGTACCGCCCCATCACGCGCCCCGTCACGGCAATGCGCGGGTGGACGAGGAACTCGCCCTCGAGGCCGCCGTGGAAGTACGCCCCGGTCTTCTGTCCCGAGATCGAGACCGGGATCTGGCCCGAGCCGAAGTCGAGCTGCAGGTCGATCCTCGAGATCGCCGAGGACAGCAGGCCGCCGCCGGCGAACAGGTTCAGGTGCACGAGACGCGTCGAATAGGTCGAGTGGTAGAGGCTGAGCGAGATCGGGTACGCCGTGATCTCGTAGTGCGCCGTGTAGGGCTCCGGACTGGTGTCCTTGTCCTTCGCGCGCAGCTCCTGGAGCTCGAGGTCCAGCGAGAGCCGCTGTGTGATCGGGAAGCGCACCGAGCCGCCGAACTGGGGCTTGACGTCGTACTTGTCGCTGCCGCCGCCGGCCACCGCGATCTCGGCCATGTCCTTGTTGTCGCCGGAGCCGCGGCCCCAGGAGAGCGAGAGGCTCGCCGGAATCCGCTTGCCGGCGGAGATCTGCTCCGCGGTCAGCTCCTGCTGCGCGAGCTGGAAGACCTCCTGCTCGTCGGGCGGGACGACGTTCGGGTCGGGGCGCCAGCCGGGCTGCTGCCGGAGCACGAATTTGAACGCCTGCTTGGCCTCGAGGCGGTCGCCCACCTTGACGAGGCAGCGCGCGAGGAGCACGCGCGCCTGGAACGCGTCGGCGCCGGCCAGCTGGGCGGTGGAGAGGGCGCTGCGGATCTTCGTGATCGCGTCGCTGAACTGAGCGTTGTCGTAGAGCGACTGCGCCTCCTCGAGCGCGGGGGCAGCTGCCCAGGCCGCCGGCTGTCGCGGCACCGGCGCGGCGGCGAGCGCCAGCGTCAATGCGGCGAGCACGAGCTTCCACACCAGGGATCGCATCGGAGCCTCCTTGCCGTTTCGCGACTGGCCCGCGCGGGGAGCGCGGCCTTGGGGGAACCCTATTTCTTCTTCAGCTTGAACGAGACTTTCGCTTCCTGTCCGGCCTTCACGGTCACCGACTTCGCGCCGCCCTCCACCCGGAAGCCCTCGCGCACGAGCGAGATCTCGTGCCTGCCCGGCAGGACGCCGGTGATGACCCACGGGGTCGGGTGCCCGACCTTGTCGCCGTCCAGGTAGATCTCCGCCCAGCCGCCCTCGGCGGTCACGCTGATGGTGCCCGCGGCGGCGGCAAGGAAGTCGTAGGTGAGGTTCTTCGTCTCGCCGGCGGCGACGTCGAAGTTCCACTCCTTGTTGCCGAGGGTCGGGTGCTCGATGCGCACGGTGTGGGATCCGGGCCGGAGCGTTCCCTTCCAGGTCCTCGAGTTCTCCGCCTTCTTCTCGCCGTCCACGATGAACGTCGCGTAGGGCGACGCGGTGACGGTGACCGTCGCCTCGGTCGCGGGTGGCGTGACCGGGGGCGTGACCGCGGCCGCCGCGCCTTCCTTGCCCGTCGTGCCCGCCGCGGCATTGCCTTCCTTGCTCTCCTTCGCCGCCAGCGCTGCGGCGGCCTTCGCGGCCGCGAGCGACTCGGCACGCGCGGTGGCCTTCGCGGCGGCCGCGGCCGCCGACTCCGCCGGCGCGGTCGTCATCGGGAGCGCCTCCGGCGCCGGGGGCTCGGAGGGCGCGACCGCGGACTCGCTCGTCGTGGCGGACGAGCCGGCGGTGCTCTCGCCGCTGCGGTTGCCGAAGAAGACGATCCCGGCCCCGATCGCCGCGACCACGACGACGAGGATGCCGACGAGCGCGGGCAGCGGCAGCCCGCCCTTCTTCTTCGTCCCGGTCGTCCGGGCCGGCGGGCGCGACTCGGGGCGCGCGGCCTTCGCGGGCGGCGCGGCCTTCGCGGGCGGCGGCGCGGCGCCCTTCGCGGGCGGCGCCGACGCGGCCGCGGCCTCCTCGGGCGTCATCACGAGCGTGCCGGCCTCGCCCGGCGCCGGCTGCCCCTGCTGGGCGACGACCTTCTCGCGCTCGCGCTCGAGCTTCTTCAGGTGGTCCTTCGCGACCGGGTTGTTCGGGTCGAGGTGCAGCACGCGGCGGAACTCGAGCAGCGCGTCGTCGATCTTGACGAGCCCCATGTTCTCGTAGAACAGGCCCTGGTCGAGGTGGCGCGAGAGGCGCTTGCCGCGCCACTTCTGCGCCACGGCCTCGGGGTCGAGCGCGTACTCCTTGAGCAGGTCCTTGCCGCGCAGCAGGCCGAGCTGCTCGATCTCGGCTTCGAGCTCTTCACGCGCCTGCGCGATCGTCGCATACCGCTTGCTCACGTCCTTCGCGAGCATCTTGCGCACGATCGCCGCGACCTCCTCCGGCACGAGGGGGTTGAACTCCGACAGCTCGGGCGGGTCCACGGTGAGGATGGACCGCAGCACCGTCGAGTAGGACTCGCCCGTGAACGGCCGCGTGCCGCCGAGCAGCTCGTAGGCGACGACGCCCGCCGAGAAGATGTCCGAGCGCTCGTCCACGACTTCGCCGGTCGCCTGCTCGGGCGACATGTAGGCGGGCGTGCCGAGCACCGAGCCGACCATGGTCATCTGCGTGCTCGTCTCGTTGCCGGAGCGGGCGAGGCCGAAGTCCATGAGCTTGATGGTGCCGTCCGGCGTCAGCATGATGTTCGCCGGCTTGATGTCGCGGTGGATGATCCGGTGGCCGTGGGCGTGCTCGAGGCCGCGGCACAGGTCGCGCAGCATCAGCAGGGCCATCTCGATGGGCGGCGTGCCGTGGGCCTCGAGCCACTTGCGGAGGTCCATGCCCTCGACGAACTCCATGCAGATGTACGCGACGTCGTCCTGACGCCCGCAGTCGATGACCTGGATGATGTTCTCGTGGCGCATCATCGCGGCGGCGCGCGCCTCGCGCTCGAACCGGGCGACGAGCTTCTCGTCCTCGGCGAGGTGAGGGTAGAGCACCTTCAGCACGACCGGGCGCTGGAGCGACTTCTGCACGGCCAGGTACACGGAGGCCATGCCGCCGCTGCCGATCTTCTCCTTCAGCTCGAACGGGCCGAAGTCCTTGTTCATCGCCATGTCGTGTGGGTCCCTCTCGTGAGGTCTGCGGCGCCCCGACCGGGCGCCTCCCGTCGACCAATCAGCATGCGTTGTCCGGGGCGCCCAGCGCAACGGGTGAATCCACCCCCCGGTTGGGCGTCATCGCCCTTCGAAGACGAGCTCCACGTCGGTGCCGAGCCGGATCACGTCGTCCTCCTCCAGTTCGTGGCGGGCGATCCGGCCTCCGTTGACGAACGTGCCGAACTCCGAATTCGTGTCCACGAGGACGATCGTCCGGCCCTCGCGCTGCAGCAGGCAGTGGTTCCGCGACACCCCGTCGCGGACGATCACGACGTCGTTTTCGCGGCCGGAGCCGATGCGCAGGGGCAGGTCGAAGACCTCGTACCACTGCCCGTCTTCCTCGCCGCCCTGGGCGACGAGCAGGCACAGCTGCCGCCGGCGGCGGCCGAGCAGGACCACCGCGGCGATCACGGCCGCGGCCAGCAGGACGATCCAGACGGCCGCGGTGGACCACCAGGCGGGCTCGTAGACGTCCACCGGCCGGTAGCTCGCGGTCGCGAGCGGGCCGTTGTCGTCGGCTCCGAGCCGGACCTCGAGCTGGTGGGTCGAGTCGTCGCGGTGCCACCGCGAGTCGCGGAACGTGATCCGGTAGCGGTCGAGCAGCGCCCTGACGCCCGCCCCGAGGGAGGGCGGCACGGGAGAACCCGCCTGCGCGTACCACAGCTCCCCCCCGGTGAGGGAGGCGAGACGCTCGAGCTGCTGCACGCCGCCGGCGTCGCCGCCGGGCACGATCACGACGCCCAGCGACGTCACGCCCCCGCGCAGCGCCGCGGCCATGACGTCGCCCGGCCGCGCGCGGCTGCCGCGGTCGTCGCCGCGGGTGATGACCAGCATCGCGCCGGAGTCGAGCCGCCGCTTCGAGGCGGCGTCGGCGGCGCCCTTGCGCAGGGCGTCGAAGAGCTTCGGGCCGCCGCCGGCCGCCATCGCGGCGAGCCGATCGCCCGCCTGCGACATCTCGCGGGCGCTCCAGTCCCTCGCAACGACGGCGTCGCCGGCCAGCACGACCTCGACGCGGTCCTCGGGCGCGAGCTCGCGCGCGACGGCCCGCAGCACCGCGTCCACGACCGCCCCACCTTCGCCGCGCAGCAGCGGCGCGTCCACGACGGCGACGAGCGTGCGCGGTCCCCCGTCGCCCGAGTACTCGACGCGCATCTCCCCGACGCCGTGCCCGTCGAGCGTGACCCCGAGGTCGCGCTCGAGTCCCGCGACGGGCGCGCCGTCGTCGTCCTGGGCGCGCACGATCAGCTCGTGCCGGCCGCCGCCGGTCACCCGCACGCGGTCGATCGAGAGGCGGGCGGTCGCGGCCGACGCCGCGGGGGCGATTGCCGCGGCGGCGAGGAACGTCGCGAGGAAAACCGGGGCCGGGCGCACGGCGGTCAGAACCCGAAACGCGCCGGATTCTCGGCGATGATCCGGATCGCGAACACCTTGGGCACGTACATCCGCGTCTCCTCCGTCAACATCCGGTTCTCGACGAGGTACCAGTACTTGCGCGTCGAGCCGAGCATGGGGTCCCTGATGCGCTGCTTGAGCCGGTCGAGCGCGTTGTGGCCGCGATTGTAGGAGGCGAGCACCAGCATGAAGTACTCGGGCCCCTGATCGCGGAGCATGTCGGCGATGTAGCCTGCCGCCGCGCGCGTGGACTTGTCCACCCGCGTCCGGTCGTCGTCCCGAAGGTCCTGCGGGTCCACGTGCAGACCGCGCTCGCGCGCCGTCGGCGCCATGAGCTGCCAGAGGCCCACGGCCCCCGCGGCGCTGACCTGCGTCGAGTCCAGCTTGCTCTCGACCCACGCCACGTACGCGACCGACCCGGGCAGGTGCTGCTCGGAGAGGATCGCGCGGATGCGGGGCTGCAGCGTCCGGGCGCGGCGCAGCATCAGCCGCATGTCACCGGGGCTGCGCATGAAACCCTGGACGAAGCCCCAGACCTGGTCCACGAACTCCGGCGGCAGGTCGGGGTCCTGCCCGAGCTCGGCGCAGTAGCGCCGCAGCTCGTGCTCGACGAATTCGCGGTCGGTCATCGTTGCGACCGTGGCGCGCTCGTTCGCCATCGCGGCACGCCCGGTGAGCGAGGCGAAGTCGAAGTCGCGCGCCCCCTCCGGCAGGTCCGGCAGCACCTCGGCGAACAGCTCCCGCGGCCGGTCGGTGCCGACGCCCGAAGGGGCGAGCCCGGCCATGCGCACGAGGTCCGCCGCGTGCGAGAGGTGCCCGCGCGCGACGTCGGGCGACCCGCCTTCGGCCGCGTGGATCGCTTCGAGCAGGCTCGAGACCGCCTCGCGGCGGAACGTGTGCTCCACGCGCGCGGTCGCCTCGCGCTCGAGCACGTACCGGACGCCCCAGAAGGCGGCGAGCACGACGAGCAGCACGACCAGCGCGACGCGCCACCACCTCAGCAGCGCGCCCGGGTCGAAGCCCACGCGCCGCTCGAGCACGAACTCGACGTCGCCGAAGCGCACGCGGTCGCCGGCGGAGATCGGCACGCAGAGCACCCGCTCGTCGTTGACGTACGTGCCGTTCGTGCTCTTGAGGTCGGTCAGCAGCCAGCCGCCCTCCTGCGCGTCCACCCGGGCATGCATGCGCGAGACGCTGGAATGGTCCACGACGCCGCCGGCCCCGGGCTCGCGGCCGAAGGTCGTGATCGGCCGCCGCAGGGGCAGGATCTCGCCGACGCCCCCAGCGGGGACGAGCCGCCACATCTCGCGTCGCAGCAGCCCGCCCGCGGCGGGCGTGGACGGGCCGCCCGGGGCCGTCGGCCCGGGCCCGGCGGCCTCGGCCTCGCCGGTGACCACCCGCGCGCCGGGCCCGCCCAGCTTCAGCATCTCGATCGTGACGTCGCCCGCGAGCGCGATCGTGTCGCCCTCGACGAGGATCGCGTCATCGACCGGCGCGCCGTTCAGCCGCGTGCCGTTGCGGCTGCCGAGGTCGCGCACCCGCCAGCCGTCGCGGCCGCGCGCGATCTCGGCGTGCTCGCGCGAGACGCCCGAGGACTCCAGAGGCACGTCGCACTCGGGCAGGCGCCCGAACCGCACCCTCTCGGCATCCAGCTCGACGTCCCGCGACCGCTCGCCGTCGCGGACGCGCAACCGGATCATGCGGTGCCCCCGGGACCGTGCTCGACCCGGAACGTCGTGTGCCCGGCGCGGACCTCGTCGCCCTCCTGCAGCGCGCGGCGGTTCACCTTCTCGCCGTTCACGCGGGTGCCGTTGGTGGAGCCGAGGTCGTGGATCAGCCAGCCTTCGCCGTCGGGCACGACCGCGAAGTGATCGCGCGAGAGATGGGTATCAGGCAGCTCGAGCGGCTCCTGGCCCCCGGCGCGGTTGGGCGAACGCCCGACGCGCACTCCCTTGCCCTGCAGGTCGATGCGCCTGCCGGGCAGGATGCCCTCGGTCACGACCAGCGACCAGACGAGCGGCCCCGCGGCCACGGCCGGCGCGGCCGCCTCGGCCACCGCCGCGGGTTCGAGGATGCGGGTCGCCTGGTCGTAGTCCCGCGGCTCGGGCTGCATGAGCGGGGGGTCGCCCGTGCACTTCGGGCAGGTCCGCCACAGCATGTCCATCGGGTGGCCTTCGGGACAGTGCTTCAGCACGCGGGGGCTGGATCGCTTCGCCATGGGTGGCGGCAAGCTAGCACCGCGGTGGGGCCGGGACCAATACTTGACGGCGTCTTTACAGCTTCAGTGAACGGTCTTGAAACTTCTGAACGGAGTCCAACGTTAGAGTCCGAGCACTTTTGTTCGGAGTACCGGCTTAGGACCACGTTAAGGAGACGCACGAGATGACGCTCGCCGAGCCCTCGCGCCGGGAACGCAAGAAGGAAGAGACGCGGCGCCGGATCTTCGAGTCGGCGATGGAGCTGTTCCGCGTGAAGGGCTACGAGGCCACGACGGTGGACGAGATCACCGAGAAGGCCGACGTCGGCCGCGGGACGTTCTTCAACTACTTCCCGAAGAAGGACTCGCTCCTCGCCTACCTGTCCGAGGAGCGGCTCGCCGCGGCCGAGGAGAACGCGGCCGCCCTGCTCGCCGAGCCGGCGCCCGCGCGCCGCAAGCTGATCGACCTCTACCTGCACGCCGCCACCGCGTGGGAGCCCGACGTGGAGCTGTCGCGCTACGTGTTCCACGAGTGGCTCAAGCGCGCGTTCGAGCCCACCGTGGACGCCGAGAAGGGCTGGCGCCGGCTCGTCCAGGCGCTGCTCGAGCAGGGGCGGCTGAACGGCGAATTGCCCGCCGACACCGACCCGGCGCGCGCCGACGCGATCCTGTCGAGCGTGTACATCGCGACGCTCTTCCACTGGCTGTTCTGCCCCGAGGACTGCCGCGACCAGGACTTCGACCTGCGGCGCGAGCTCGAGACGCGCCTCTGCCTCGTCTTCGACGGCCTCGCGCCGCGGATCGCGGGAGCGAAGCCGTGACCCGCGCGCTCCTCCTCGCGGCAATGGTCCTCGCGCTCGCGGCCCCCTGGGCCGCGGCCGCGTCCCGGCCCGCCCCCGCGGCCCCAACCGACACGCTGCGGCTCTCGGTGGACGACGCGGTCGCCCGCGCGATGGCGACGAGCGCCGAGGCGCGCGCGGCGTACGCCGGCGTGCGGGTGGCCGACGGCCAGGTCAAGGAGGCGACGGCGAGCGCGCTGCCGCACGTCACCGGCTCCGTCACCTACAACCGCAAGTTCGACTCGATCTTCCGCTCCGTCGCGAACGACACGTCGCTGGGACCGTTGCGCGACCTGTTCAGCAAGAGCTCCTTCGCCGCCATCCACACCTGGACCGCCGACATCACGGCCTCGCAGACGATCTTCGACGGGCAGGTGGGCGCCGGCGTGGCGGGCGCTCGCGCCGTCCGGCGTTACGCGAAGGCGACGCGGGACGAGGCGCTGGCCGACGTGGCGCTCGGCGTCCGCGCGGCCTACCTCGACGCGCTGCAGGCGATCGCGGTGCAGCGGATCGCCGAGGAGGGCCTGGCGCAGTCGCGGGCGCACCTCGCGCAGGTCACGCTCTTCCACGACCAGGGCTCGCGCTCGGAGTACGACCTGCTGCAGGCGCAGGTGGACGCCGCGAACCAGGAGCCGGCGGTCGTCGCAGCGCGCAACGCGACGGAGCAGACGCTCCTGCGGCTGCGCCAGCTGATCAACGTCCCGTCGCGCCAGCCGCTCGTCCTGACCTCGTCCCTGGCTTTCGCGGACGGGCAGGTGCCGGTGCTGGCCGCCGAGCCCGGTGACGGCTCGGACCGCCCGGCCCTGCGCGCCGCCGAAGCCACGGTCCGGGCGCGGCAGCTCGCCGTCACCGCCGAGAAGTGGGCGCGCTGGCCGCGCGTGACGGCGCAGGCCACGGTCTCTCACCAGGCGTTCCCCGACGTCGCGTGGCCGCTCAAGCGCGAGGAGTTCGTGCGCGCCATCGACGGCTCGTTGCGCCTCGAATGGCCCCTCTTCCAGGGCTTCCGCACCTTCGGGTCGGTCGAGCGCGCCACGGCCGAGCTGCGCCAGGCCGAGGCCCAGCGCGAGCAGCAGCGCGAGAGCGTCACGCTCGAAGCCGAGCAGGCGCGCCAGGAGGTGGACCGCGCGCTGGCCACCCTCGCCGCGCGCCGCGGCACGGTGCAGCTCGCGACGCGGGCGCACCACCTCGCGACCGTGCGCTGGAAGAACGGCCTGTCGACCCAGCTCGAAGTCTCGGACGCGCGGCTGCAGATGCAGACCGCCGAGGTGAACGAAGTCACCGCCGTGAAGGACTACCGGCTCGCGCTGCTGCGCCTCGAGCGCGCCACGGGCCGGACGCTGACGCTCACGAACCGACCGCTCGACGAACTCTCGACGACCCTCCCCGCCGACGGAGACCGCTGACCATGAAGCCCCACATCGCCGCCCTCGCTGCCGCCTCGACCGCGGTCGTCCTCTTCCTCTCCGGCTGCTCCAGCGGCCAGCGCACCGACACCGCCGCCGCCGGCTCCGACACGCACGCCGCGGCCGCGGCGACCATGCCCGGCGGGAGCGGCGACGCACTGCTCGCCGGGACCGACGTGGCTCCCGCGCGCCTCGCGGACCTGGCCGCCGGCGTGCCGGTGTCCGGAACGCTCCAGCCCGGGCTCGAGGCCCGCGTGACCTCGCCGTTCGACGACGTGCTCGAGGAGGTCGTCGCGCGCGAGGGCCAGCGCGTCGCGAAGGGCGAGGTGCTCGCCCGCTTCCGGCTCGGCTCCGTCGAGGCCGACGCGGCGAGCGCCCGGGCCCAGCTCAAGAGCGCGCAGGCCGACTACGAGCGCATGCAGAACCTCTTCCAGGAGGGCGCCGTGAGCCAGCGCGACGTCGAGAGCGCCGAGGCGGCCTGGAAGGCCGCGCAGGCGTCCGACGCGTTCGCGTCGAGGCAGCTCTCGGACGCCGTCGTGCGCGCGCCGTTCGCCGGCACGGTCTCCACGCGATCGGTGCAGACGGGCGACCGCGTGGGCAAGGGCGCGCCCCTGTTCGTGATCGCCGACACGCGCGAGCTCGAGTTCGAAGCCACCGTGCCGAGCGAGTTCGTCGCGCTCGTGCGACCCGGCGCCCCGGTACGCCTCACCGTTTCCGGCGCGAGCGGCAAGATCGCGGGACGCGTCGCCCGCGTGAACGCGACGGCGGACCCGGCCACGCGCCAGGTGAAGGTGTACGTGCGCGTGCCGAACGGGTCCGGCCGCCTGGTCGGCGGGCTGTTCGCGTCGGGCGAGGTGGTCACGAAGCAGGTCCGCTCGGCGCTCGCGGTGCCGACGGAAGCCGTGCGGTCGGGCGACGACGGCTCGTGGGTCTTCGCGATCGTGGACGGCCGGCTCGCGCGCCGGCCGGTCCGCACCGGCGTGCGGGACGACGCGCACGACCTCGTCGAGGTCCTCGAGGGACTGCAGAACGGCGACACGGTCGTCACCGGGACGCTCGCGGGACTGGCCGACGGGCAGGCCGTACGCGTCGCCGGAGGGGGGCAGTAGGCCGTGTTCCTCTCGAACCTCTCCATCCGGCGGCCCGTCCTGGCCACGATGATGGTCCTGTCGCTGGTCACGCTCGGGATCTTCAGCTACCGGCGCCTGTCGGTGGACCTGTGGCCCAAGGTCGAGTTCCCGTTCGTCTCGATCACGACCGAGTACCCCGGCGCCTCCCCCGAGGCCGTCGAGCGCGAGGTCACGAAGAAGATCGAGGAGTCGGTGAACTCGGTCGAGGGCGTGAAACGCATCTTCTCCTACTCGAACGAGGGCTTCAGCCAGGTCTTCATCGAGTTCCAGCTGAACACGAAGATCATGGACGACGTCGCGGACGTGCGCGCCAAGATGGACGCCATCCGCCGCGACCTGCCGAACGACATCGACCCGCCGGTGATCGGGCGGTTCGACCCGGCATCCCAGCCGATCATGAGCTTCTCGGTCCGCGGTCCCGGCTGGTCGCTTCGCGACCTGACGCGGCTCGCGGAGGAGACGATCAGCCGCCGCATCCAGAACGTCCAGGGCGTGGGCAGCGTGCGCGTGGCCGGCGGCGTCCGCCGCGAGGTGCACGTGCTGCTGCTGCCCGACCGCATGAACGCGCTCGGCATCTCGCCCGACATGGTCGTCTCGGCGCTCGAGCGCGAGAACGCGAACGTGCCCGTCGGGCGCGTGCAGCGCGGGTCGCGCGAGGATCTCGTGCGCGTGCAGGGCCGCATCGCGCAGCCGAAGGACTTCGGCAACGTCGCCGTGGCGGTGCGCAACGGCACGACCGTGCGGCTGTCGCAGGTCGCCCGGATCGAGGACGCGCAGGAGGAGGAGCGCGACGCGGCGTTCGTGAACGGCGAGCGCGCCGTCACGATCGAGGTCCGCAAGGTGGCGGGCGGCAACACTGTGGACATCGCCGACCAGGTGAACGCGGCGGTGGCCGAGCTGAACCGCACGCTGCCGCGTGGCGCGAAGCTGACGATGATCGAGGACAATTCGATCTGGATCCGCCACTCCGTCGACGACGTCCAGAAGACGCTCGTCGAAGGCGCGATCCTGGCCGTGCTGATCGTGTTCATCTTCCTGAACTCGTGGCGCTCGACGGTCATCACCGGCCTGACCCTGCCCGTGTCGGTGATCTCGGCGTTCCTGGCGTTCTACGCGTTCGGGTTCACGCTCAACATCATGACGCTCATGGCGCTCTCGCTCGTGATCGGCATCCTCATCGACGATGCGATCGTCGTCCGCGAGAACATCGTCCGGCACGTCGAGCTCGGCGAGGACCACATGGAGGCTGCCCGCAACGGCACGGCGGAGATCGGCTTCGCCGTCCTGGCGACCTCGCTGTCGATCATCTCCGTGTTCGTGCCCGTCGCCTACATGGGCGGCATCGTCGGTCGCTTCTTCTTCCAGTTCGGCATCGTCGTCGCGTTCGCCGTGCTCGTATCGCTGTTCGTCTCGTTCACGCTGGACCCGATGCTGTCGTCGCGCTGGTACGACCCCATGGCCGAGGGCGGCTCGCACGAGGGCCCGGTCGGCCGGCTGCTCAAGCGGTTCAACGACTGGTTCGCGACCGTAAGCCAGCGCTACCGGGGCCTGATCCTGTGGTCGCTGCGCCACCGGCTCCTCGCGGTCGGGATCGCGACGCTGTCGTTCTTCGCCGCGATCGCCATGCCCATGCTGGGCGCGGTCGGCGGCGAGTTCATGCCGCGCTCGGACGAGAGCCAGACGAACGTCGAGTTCGAGACGCCGGTCGGCTCGTCGATCGCCTACACGGAGTCGAAGGGCCTCGAGATCTCGCGCTGGCTCGAGAAGCGGCCCGAGGTCGCCTACACCTACCTCACGGTCGGCGGCGCGGCGCAGAACAACGAGGTCAACCGCGGGAGCATCTTCATCAAGATGGTGCCGCGCCACGACCGCCGGCTGAGCCAGCAGGAGTTCGAGACCGATATCCGCAAGACCCTGTCGCGCTTCACCGACTCGCGTGCGCGCGTGCTGCAGTCGGGCGCGGTGGGGGGTTCGATGGCCCCGATCGTGATCAATCTCAACGGCCCCGACCTCGCCGAGCTGCGCCACATCTCCGACGAGGCCATCGCCGCGATCCGCGACGTGCCCGGGCTCGTCGAGCTGCACTCCTCGCTCGAGGGCCGCAAGCCCGAATGGATCGTGAAGGTGGACCGCGACCTCGCCTCCCAGGTCGGCCTGTCGATCGGGCAGGTCGGCGCCTCGCTGCGCCCGGTCCTGTCGGGCGAGAAGGCGGGCGACTGGGAGGACGAGACGGGCCTCGCGCACGACGTGGTCGTGCGTCTCGCGCCGGAGTTCCGGGAGTCGAGCCAGGACCTGCTCCGGCTGCCCGTCGCCACCTCGCAGGTGGACCGGGCCACCGGCGCTCCCGTCATGGTTCCGCTCGGCCAGGTCGCGACGCTCACGCGCGGCGGCGCCCCGGCGCAGATCGACCGGCAGAGGCTCGAGCGCGTCGCCACCATCGAGGGCAACTTCCAGGGCCGGCCGCTCACGGACGTCACGACCGACATTCGGAAGCGGCTCGAGGCCCTCACGCTGCCGCCCGGCTACCGCTTCGACTTCGGCGGCGAGCAGCAGGACTTCGAAGAAACCGTGGGCTACATGCTCGAGTCCCTGGCCATGGCGGTGGTGTTCCTCTACATCATCCTCGCCAGCCAGTTCGGCTCGTTCATCAGGCCGCTCGCGATCATGCTGTCGCTGCCACTGTCGCTCGTCGGTGTCATGCTCGCGCTGACGATCGCGCGCGGGTCGCTGAACATCATGAGCATGATCGGCATCATCATGCTGATGGGCCTCGTGACGAAGAACGCCATCCTGCTCGTGGACTTCGCGAACCAGGCGCGCGAACGGGGCCTGGATCGCACCGCGGCGCTCGTGGACGCCGGGCAGCTGCGGCTGCGCCCCATCGTCATGACGACGCTGGCGATGATCTTCGGCATGATCCCGACGGCGCTGGCGCTGGGCGAGGGCGGCGAGTTCCGCGCCCCGATGGCCCACGCCGTGATCGGCGGTCTCATCACCTCCACCCTGCTCACGCTCGTCGTGGTGCCGGTCGTCTACACGTACCTCGACGATTTCGGCGCGTGGTGCGGCGTATGGGCGAGGCGGTGGTTCGGCGAGCCGGAGCACGCGGCCCGCCGGGCCGCGGAGGACACCCCGGCCCGCACCGAAGTGCCGGCCGCCGCATCGGACGGCTCACCGGTCTTCGGCTCACCGGCCCCGGAGGGCTCTCCCACGCGGGTGAGCTGAGCGACGACGGAACCGGGCGGGAGCCCCGCTCCCGCCCGCACGCATCCCGCGGGCGCCGCGGGTGCCCCACCCGAGAAGGCCCCGGGCGACCGGGCGCGAAAGGACTCCGAATGAAGAGCACCGCAACCGCCGTCTGGAGCGGCGGACTGAAGGACGGCAAGGGGCAGCTCGCCGCGGGCAACGGCTCGTTCACCGGCGTGCCCTACGACTTCGGCAAGCGCTTCGAGGGCACGGCCGGGCCCGGCACCACGCCCGAGGAGCTGGTCGCCGCCGCGCACGCGGGGTGTTACGCGATGGCCCTGTCCGGCAGCCTCGGCGGAGCCGGCTTCACGGCCGAGCGCATCAGCGTCAAGGCCGTGGTCACGCTCGACCGCGTGGACGGCAAGGCGACGGTGACGAATTCCGACCTGACGGTGGCGGCGAAGGTGCCCGGGATCGACGCGGCGAAGTTCGCCGCGCTCGCCGAGGAAACCAAGCTCGGATGCCCGATCTCGCGGCTGCTCAACGCGAAGCTCTCGCTCGAGGCGAAGCTCGAGGGCTGACGGCGGTCCCGGCCCGAGACGAAGGCGGCCCGGCGGGACGATCCGCCGGGCCGCTGCCGTTCCGGGCCGCGCCGCGCTAGAACTGCACCTGGATCGGCACCGAGGAGTTCGAGACCATGACCTCCTTCCTCCCCAGCACCGTCTTGCCGTCCTTGGCGCGCAGCTCCACCGGGCAGCGCCCGGTGTCCACGTCGCGCACGACCAGCGGCGTGTAGCCGCGGAAGCGCCCGCGCACGAAGACCTGGAAGCCGCCGCCCTGCCGGGCCGAGATCGAGAGGATGCCGCTGCCGACGCGGAAGTCCTGGCGCACGTGCTCGGTCTTGCCCTTGCGGACCTTCTTGATCTGCACCGCTTCGAGATAGTCCGGGTGGACGAACCGGAACCGGTGCTCGCGGTCCGGTGCCATGAACAGGTCGGCCCGCTTGACGAGCGTCGGGTAGAGCACGCCGTCCACCCAGAGCTGCGCCTCGGGCTCGCACTCGACGATCACCTTGGAGCCGCCCGCCACCTGCCACGGCTTGTTGGCCACCGTCGCGGCCGGGGGCGGCGGGGTCGTGAGGGTCTCGGCGGCGACGGGCCCGGCGAGCCCCGGCTGCAGCGTCACCCGCACCCGCGCGTTGGTCCCCGCTTCGACCTTCGCCGCGCGCGTGTTGCTCCACTTCTCGTAGCCCTGGGCCGTGATCTCGACCGAGTGCGTGCCCGGTTCGACGTCCATGAACCACGAGGCCGAGTCGGCCATCGTGGCGGGCAGGCCGTCCACGAGCACCTGGTCCGCGCGCGGGGTCACGGCGACGAAGAGCGTGCACGCGAGCGAGGCCAGCGACACGAGGTCGAGGTGCAGCGCCCCGGGCTGGCCTGCCGCGAGCTCGAGCGTCGTGTCGCGCGTCAGGTAGCCCGGGAGCGTGACGCGCACGCGCACCGGGCCGGGCCTGAGGTTCTCGAACCACGTCGGGCTGACGCGCGTCTCGCCGGTCGAGGGCAGCATGACCTGCGCGCCCGGGGGCTCGGTGTCCACGTCCAGCCGCAGCGTCGAGTCCGCGGCGGTGGCGGTGAACGCCTCGATGGGCGGGGCCGGCGGCGCCCAGGGCCGCCAGACGAACAGCGTGAACGCGATCGCGAGCAGCACCACGGACAGGATCGAGAGCACCAGCGGGCCGCGCCACTTCGCGATCGGGTCGGGCGCCGGCGCGCGCCGCGGCGGCGCCGGGGGCCGGGCCGGCGGCGGCGGCGGCGCGGCGTGCGCGCCGGCGAGAACGGCCGGCTCGGGGGCGCGCTTCGGCGCGGCCGCGGGCGGCGGCGGCGGCGGCGGCGGCGCAACGGCCCGTGGCGGCTCGGGGCTCGAGCCGGGGATGTCGAGCACCGTCTTGTCGGGGTCGAACGTTTCCGCCGGCGCCCCCGGCGCCGGCGCGGCGGGCGCCGGCTTTCCGGGGTCCGAGGCCGGTTTGATCCTGCGCACGAGCGACTGGGCCTGGCGGTGCGTCGGGTCGGCGGCCAGGATGCGGTCGAGCTCCTCGATCGCGGCGCGGCGCTCGGCGTCGCTGCCCTTCGAGAGCTTCTCGGCGTCGCGCAGCATGTGCTCGAGCGACCTCTGCTTCGCCTGGGTCGTGTAGTCCGGCGGGTTGCCCAGGTAGAGCTGGAGCAGGTCCGACGTGTGCATGACGCGGTACTCGTCGAGCAGGTCGTCGAGCATCCGGCGCACCTCGGCCGCGTCCGCGGGCCGGTCCTCGCGCCGCTCGGCGAGCATGCGTTCGAGCAGCCGCCCGAACGCCGCGGGCACGAGCGGGTTGTGCTCGAAGATCGACGGCGGCTTGCGCGCGGGGGCGCGACCCGCCGGACCGACGATCGAGTCGAACGGCATCCGTCCCGCGAGCAGCTCCCAGATGATCACCGCGAGCGTGTAGAGATCGCTGCGCACGTCCTGCGGCTCCTCGCGCACCTGCTCCGGCGGGCGATAGAGCTCCTCGCGCATCAGGTCGGGCATGACCGCGGACTGCAGGAAGCTCTCGCGCTCGCGCAGCCCGAACCCCAGCACCTTCACGCCGCCCTCGGACGTGACCTTCACGAGCCGCGGACGCAGCCGCCGGTGAAGCACCGACTTGCCGTGCGCGTGCTCGAGCGCGCTGCAGACCTCGCGCATGATCGCGACCGCCACCTCGGGCGGCGGCGGGCCGAACTGCTGGAGGATCTCCCCGAGGTCGAGGCCCTCGATGAACTCGAGCACGGCGTAGATCCGCTCGCCGTCGTGCTTGAGATCGAGAACCGAGGCGATGCAGGTGTGGTCGAGGCGCGCCGCGATGCGGGCCTCCTCCAGGAAGCTCTGCACGAACGCCGGGTCCGACGCGGTGTCCTCGTGGAGCACGCGCAGCAGCACCTTCTGGGAACGCATGGAGGCGTTCTCGGCGAAGTAGGAGTCGGCCGATCGGCCGTGCCGGAGCAGCCCCTTGATGAGGTAATGACCGAGTTGGGTCGGGTCGGGCATGTCGTTCGTTCGTCCGCGGCCGGCAGGCCGCCCGGTTGGGGATGTCCGCTCCGGTGCCGTCGCGGCCCCGGGGCCGCCGCGCCGTCAGCGGTCGGTGGTGAAGTCCACCTCCACGTTGCTCGGTGCGTCCTTGACCACGATCCTGCGCGACGCGAGGACTTCGCCCGTCTCCCGGTCCCGCACCTCGACGAGGTGCGGGCCCACCGGAAGCGGGCGCACGGGCGCGGGCGTCACCGCGCGCCGATAGGTACCATCCACGTAGATGTCGAGGCCGTTCCGCGGGCCGGTCACGTACACGCCGCCCCTGCCCCGGGTGAGGTCGAAGTCGAAGGACAGCACCGCGTCCTTCGAGCGCGCCTTCCGCTTCTGCTCGCGATCGCCGTAGTCGCCGGCGTCCACGCGCACGGTCCAGGGCTTGCGGATGACCCGCTTCCTCCAGTCCCTGACGCCCGAGGCGACCTTCACGCCGTCCAGGAAGACGTCCGCCGCCGGGGCGACTCTCACGTCCACGACGAGCGAGTCGGCGGACCACGCGGTCGAGACCGCTTCGGGAGCCGCGACGAGCGTACTTCCCGCCGCCGGGGCCGTCACGCCGGCGGCCGAAGCGGCGGCCGCCGAGCCCGCAGGCGCAGCCGTGCGCGCCGCCGGCACCCGGAGGTGCGCGGTGTCGCGGGGAGCGGCCGTCGCGGCGGCGACCGGCTCCGGCACGGGCCCGTGCTCCCCGGCGGCGGCGGCCGTAGTCCCGG
>Ga0315540_10000167_pt1 | contig 35864 bp, 35 predicted proteins | sample SalMarSW160110MG_FD_203677 | JGI IMG/M metagenome (GOLD analysis project Ga0315540, IMG submission 203677) | Salt marsh sediment microbial communities from the Plum Island Ecosystem LTER, Massachusetts, United States - Salt Marsh Sediment SW1601-10 ...
GGGAGATTGTATCACATAGGTGTCGATGACCATGCTCGAATTGGCTCCGACGGCGAGCCTGGTGTTGTCGGAGAACCTGATATCGACCTGCCCAAATACCCCGGTCTCCACCTTGTCGCCGAGAAAGATGTCGCCGCCGGTTGCCAGGTCGCGGGTGCCGTCAGGTCCCACGGCCTGAGCGCCGCCGCGCACCAATATGGCGGTTCCCACCGGTGCCGCCGCTGATGCCGGCAAGGCCATCGTCGCCAGACCGATCAGGGCCGACACCACTATCAGGAAAGAATTAATACGCATGCTCCCCGCCTTCTTCAATCCGACATTCCCCATACGAACCGGCAACCAGAGCGCATTTTGGACCATTTCAGTTTTCCTGACTAGGCTGGGCCGGCGGCGGTGCAAAAAAAGCTCTTCATGAACCAAAAATGCTCGGCGGCACGCCCGAGAGCGTCAATTTTGTGGTGATCAAGACGCACCTCTCCGGTGGCTTTGGCTGCAACGCATGTCATACGGACGCCTCACGCCGGCTCAGGATTAGACGGTGGCGGCAACTGTGCGATCAGCCGCAATATCTCGCCGAACAGGGTTCTCGACACGGCCACTTCGGCCATCTGGAACGGTTTGGGCCGCCCAAAGTGCCGAAAGCCGTTTCTACCTCACATCTGGTTTGCAGGACGGCCGAAAAAGTGAGAATATTCACTCTAGATTGGGAGCCATGTAGTGTATCCCGAATCAGATCAAACAGGCCACGAAATAGCGCCACATCTGGAGCCAATGGAGCAGTGGCTGCTGCCTGCACCGGCATGATAAGCACCGCGGCGCAGAGCTATGGACGATGATCGAAGAGGTGCGTCTCGACAAAGGCAAAATCCGCCAGCGCCGACGACGAAATTCTCACGTGGCCAAGGCTTTCTCGCCAAGTGGTCTATTCGTGAGGAAGCACTATTGCCAAACAGGCGGAAGAAGGCAAAAATCGATCCATGTCATCGGGAATCTGGGGAATGTCGATCAAAGCTCCGCTGAAATCGGCGTCTCGCTGGTCGGGCCACGATAAGCGGCCACCATGGGAAACCTGGGCAGGCGGGATGTGAAACCGTAAGGAGGAACCCGTGGATCAATTGGCTTTGATGGCGAAGCCGGCCGTCCCCCATGTGGTTTTCGGCATTTTCAACCTCGCATGGCCGAACATCGCATTTTGGGCGCTCGTGATCATCGTGTTCGTGGCCGCCGCCTGGGCGCGGATGCCGGCCTTCATGGAATCGGACTCGGCTTCGCGGCGAGGGGGCGAGCACAATGAACATCGATAAATCGATTCAGGATCGACTCAAGACGCATCTCACTCTCGATGATGCGTTCCCCACCCGGATGCCGGTCTATGTCAACTCCTTCGGTTACTTTTTCGGAACGATGACGCTCGCGGCCCTTGCCGTCATCATCGGCAGCGGAATCATCCTGGCGCTGTTCGGCCCAGGCTGGTGGCACGTGTCGGGAGCCGGTCGGTTCATCAATGCGGTCCACTTCTGGGGCGTGGAGATTTTCTATCTGTGTGTGATCCTTCACATTCTCTTCAAGTTCTTCACCGCGGCGTGGCGCGATGGGCGGTTCCGCACCTGGGCGCTCGGTTGGCTGATCTTCGTGACGACCATCTTTTCCGGAATCACGGGCACGCTCCTGCAGGAAAATTGGGACGCGCAATGGAATGCGCAGCAAGGCAAGGACGCGTTCAACGCCCTCGGCTTGGCCTGGATCCATTGGCTCGATTACGGGCAAGTCCTCACGCTACATGTGGTTTTCTTCGGCGGCCTGGTGGTCCTTTTTGCGGCGAGCCATCTGTTCGCCGTGCGCAGCGAAAGCCCGGTGCGACCAATCGTTGATGGCAGTAAAAACTCCGACGGCGCCAGGGAGAAAGCGCGATGAGCCGACTCTCCGAAGAAAATCTGCGCGGCATTCCGATGAAGCCCTACGACATGGTTCGCGAAGGGCTCATGGTCCTCGCCGGCGTGACGGTGGTGATCATGCTTCTGGCCGTGCTCTGGGGATTTCCCGACTATCAACCGCTCACGCTGCAAGAGGTGGCGACGAAGGAGCCGGTCGCCTTCCTGCAACGGACGGTCTCCTACTTCTCGGGAGACAGCGATCTGCAAACCTACGGTCCGCCTTACACACCCGACTACGCGAACGCGCAGCATGTGGGCTTCATTTGCCCCGCCTGCTGGGTCGGCGTCGTGATGCCGCTCGATGCGCAGCGTGATCTCGTCATGGCGCCGCTCAAGCAGATCGGGATGCTCAATCCGGCGGTGGAGGCGTCGCTGAAAGATTACGATCAGACCTCCGCCGCGCAGCAGAAGACCTGGATCAAGAACTATACCGCGGCTCTCAAAGCGGCACGCGCTGAGCAGGGAGGCGTGGTGCTGCCGGCGGGACAATATGGCCCCGTAGCGCCGCTGATGGAAGCGATGTTAAACCTCGCCCGCGCCGGCCTGCTCGACGCGGCGCTCACGGAGAACGCGAATCCCGCGCTTGCGCCTTATAACACGAGCTACACGCGCTCCTTGCTCTATCTTGGCGGCCCGATCATGGACAAGGTCGCGGACCACTTCGACGAGCAAGGCGGCCAATGGGGCATGCTGCACATGGCGGGGCCCTACCCCGGGGCATGGTGGCTGATGCCCTATGCGTTTCTCTATCAGATTCCGGCAATCGGAAATTCCCCGAACGCCGATCTGATCGCCGGGATGATAATCTTCGCGTTCACGCTCGTGCTGATCTTTCTGCCGTTCATCCCCGGGCTGAACCGGATTCCCTACGCGCTCCCGGTCTACAAGATCATCTGGCGGGACTGGTATCGGAAATACCCCTCGGGCGATCCGCCCCGCCACGCGTCCGTCACGCAGGTAGACGATCCCGCCGCTGCGGGGTGACGCTCGCTGCCATAGGCGGTTCGCGCCGAGGTCGGGAGGCGCAAGGCGTCGATCCCGACCACATCAATTCGGCTTGTATGGCGGTAATGCATTGTTCTATCTGCGGCGTCTGGGCGAGGTCATGTCGTTCTACAAACGGGTGCATGAGCTGGAGAGCCCGGACCATCTTCACCGCCAGGCGCAAACCATGATTGCCTTCATCGAGCCGGTGAGCGGGGTAGCCGGCGGCGCGACAGGCAGGTGAAAGATCGCGCCCGCAGGTCGTGCGGCCGGGCCGAAACCTGATCCGGCTAATCTTTCGGACCGCCGGTGCCAAACTGGCGGGTGAAGGCTTCTTCGTCGCCGGCGGCCAGCAATCGCGCCTGAACGATCCATTTTTCGCGCGCGATGCGTCCGCGGAAATTCAGATGCTCGTCGACCCAATCGATCTCGTCGGCGGCCCACGTGGCAATCTGATCGTAGCGATAGATGCCCAGCCTGTTGAGCGTACGCTCTATCTTGGCTCCGATGCCCGAAATGCGCTGCAGGTCGTCCCCACCTCCTTCCGGCGCGGCCGACAATCCTTGCGGTGGCCGCGGCTTGCCGGTTGACGCGTTTGGCCGTTCGCTCGGCTCAGGCGCCGGTTCGGGGCTGTCTGCAGGCCCTGACGCACGAGGCCGGGCCGCCTGCGGTTCGGGGGTGACGGATTTGGCCGACTTGGCGAGCGGCGGCGCTCGGGTACCCGAAACATCGACGGGTGAATGGGTCCAGCTATGCGGACCGGACGCGGGCTGAGCTGCGGCGATGGCCAGCGCATTGTTGCGGGCTCCAGCGACTATGGCGTGCACGATGCAGCCTATGATGCAGCCGATGAAGAAGGCCAGTAGCATCCAGAGAGAGAAATCGAGTGAAAGTGTGCCCATGTGTTGCGCTCCCGTCTGCTCTTAATACTGCCGTGGTATGGTCATTCGGCGCCCGAACGCCGATAAGTCGCCCATCCCACCAGGAAGCCCAGTACCATGGCGGCGGTCAGCCATGTCCAGTTCTGACCGGCAACGGCAAACATGTCGCTCAAGCCTCCAGCGTCATGCATTGCTCATTCTCCCCTTTTAACCCCATCCGATCACGGCACACCGATTCGGCTCAACCGGGACCACCTCAGCAGCCCAATTGAGCTCACGGCGTTCCATATAGCCGTTATAAGGGCTTCACCCGTTGAAGGCCAGCGCGTCGAAACACCGGCAAGTTGTTAACAAAATGCTGCATTTACGGCCCATTCTGGCACTTTCGCGGCCTCTCCAGCCGGTTGCGGGCCGCTCTATGTGGCATTTCGGACACAGCCGGGGAAATTCGCCCGCCGCACGCGTCACGGTTGTTGACCTTTGGCGAGCGAAAAGAGACAAGAAAGCACGTGCGGTGTTGATCGTACGGCCTCCAGATACCGGTTTGCAGGGGATTCGGGGGCAAACCACTGAACTTCAGAGATTGTGGGAGAAATGATAATGACGAATACGAAGTGGCTCCGTCGGGCTCTTCTGGGTGGTGTGGCGCTGAGCGTCATGGCAGCCGGTGCACAGGCCGACGAACTGAGCGCGCTCAAGGCTCAGCTCGAGTCCTTGCAGGCCCGCGTTAACACACTCGAAACCCAGCCGGCCACGACGACAATGCCGGACGGGACGAGCCTGATCAGCTTTAAGCGTGGTCAGGGCACCCTTGCCAATTTCGGTCCCAGCCATGAAGCGGCCGATCGTGGGTTCACCATCTCCGTGACCCCGACCGCCGACATGCCGGCACCGGTAGCCGAGATCGTCGTCTATGGTTACGTCAAGGGCGACGTGATCTACGACTTCAATCACGACCTGGGCGATACCTTCTATGCGCCGAGCCTTACCTCCGGCATTGGCAAGTCGACGGACCACATCCGCCTGCATGCCAGGCAGACCCGTTTCGGCATCAAGTCGAAGGTGGATACGGCCATCGGCCAGATCCGCACCGTGATCGAGGGTGACTTCTTCGGGTCCAATGGTTCCGGCACTTCGCCGAACTTCCGCCTTCGCCATGCGTATGGCGAATGGGACATCACCCCGAACTGGACGTTCCTGGCTGGGCAGACCTGGAATACCGCCGGTCTGTTGCCGATCGGCGTCACGACGGTGGACTTCTCGGGCCCGGTTGGTCCGACCTACGTTCGTCGCGCTCAGGTCCGCTTGACCTATCATGACGGTCCGCTGTCGTGGGCGGTGGCCATTCAGCGGCCGACCCAAAACACGAGCAACAATAACAGCACTAACATGCCGGATATCGCGGGCTACGTTCAGTATGACTTTCCGGGTGGCCATCAGTTCATCGTCACCGGTGATATCGCGGACTACAGTAGCGCCAACTTCGACGGTGTTGCATCCACTTCCAACATCGGCTGGGTGGTTCAGGCTGGTGCCAATATCAACATCTCCGATATTGCCTATCTGACGACTGGTGTGTCCTACGGTTATGGTCAACCGCAACGCGGCCAGTTCACCTACGGCGGTCGTGGCATTACGACGCTTAATCCCAACACTGGCAAGACGGTTGAGGCTCTGGGCCTCACCGTTGGGTTGAGCTTCAACATCAACGATACGACCACGTTCAACACGGCCTTCGGCTACTTCGACAACCTGAATAATGTTGCTGGCGCCAACGCCGCCAATCAGACGGCGGATGTAAAGTCGGTGCATGCCAACATTATCTGGAAGCCGGTCAGTCAGCTGCAGATGGGCTGGGAAGTGATGTGGGCTCAGAACAGCTTCGTCGGCGGCGGTTCGAAGTCGGATGTTCGTGCCCAGTTCGGCACTTGGTTCTTCTTCTAAGACTATCACCTGACAAGGCTTCGGCCTGAAGACTGGCCCGCGGCGACCCCGCGGGCCGGTTTTTTTCATAGACGGGAGGCCATCTTGTATCCCACCCTTGACACCCGATAGTGAAAGCGGAACAACCTGCGATATCATCAGAACCTGTGCAAAGTGCATAAACCGCCATGTCGATAGGCCGCAAGATGCGGCGGGCGTCCGCAAAGGCCGTCACGACCGCCCACCCTCAGACGCCGCCGGCAGTGCGATTCCCGCAAGTGCGCGCCGCTCTGGACATGGCGTGTCGACTGCGTGACGAGGGGCGAACCGCCGAAGCGCTTGATCTGTGCCAGCGGGTGCTCCCGATCGAGCCGCTGCATCCTGAAGTGCATTTCACCCTGGCCACCATTTACGAGATTCGGGGCGAACTCAACAAAGCCGTGGAGGCTTACGGCAAAGTTGTGGAGTTGGCGCCCCGATTCCTGCCTGGATTGGTCAATTTCGCCGGGACATTGGCCGAAACCGGGGACCATTCCGCTGCTCTTGCTCATTACGACAAGGCCCTGAAGCTGGTACCCGACAACCTGGTGGTTCATCACGGACTGGCAGAAGAGTTCGTCCGCCTGCGCCGTTATGACCGGGCGCTCGTCCATTACGAGTTTCTTGCCCGCCAAAAGTCCGTCGACCCGATGGAATTGGCCACTATACGTGACCGCGCCGGTGATGCCGAAGGTGCGCTCAATGCGTATCGCGAGGCCATGAAGCTTGTTTCAGATGCCGCGCCGGTGCACGTGTCAATGTCGCAGATCGAACAGGTGCGAGGCCATCGTGAGGCCGCCCGCCAGCAAATAGAACAAGCCCTGGAAGCCGATCGCTATGATGGTTATGCCAACCTCAACAAGGCCGTCTACTATACCGATGACGACGAGTTGGACGAGGGTATCAGGCGCATCCGCCAAGCGCTCGCCAATACCTCTGACCGACCGGTCGCTATTGCAGCAGCACCGCTGAATTTCGCTCTCGGCAGGCTGCTTGAACGGCGCGACGATACACAAGCATCGTTCGAGGCCTATGCAACCGCCAACCAATTGCTGGCTCCCAGCAAGGTCAACGACGATGAGCGCACAGAAGCCCGGTTGCGCCAACGCCTCGCTACTTTCGGTCCTGATGCCCTGAAGGCACTTTCCCGACATGGCGATCCGACGTCGCGACCGCTGTTCGTGATCGGTATGCCGCGATCCGGAACCACGCTTATCGAGCAGTTGCTTGCCAGTCATCCCCACGTCTTCACGTTGGGCGAACTAGAACTGCTGCCGATGCTGGCGCAAGGCCTGGCGCAACCTACCGCGCAGGCCATTGCCGAAGCGGCGCAATTCTATCTCCAGGCGTACCCTGCGAGTGCCCGCAACGCTCACCGCGTGGTCGATAAATCGATCAGCTCGTTCGAGCATATCGAAATGATATTTCTGATGTTTCCCAATGCGTGCCTGGTCGCCTGCGAACGCCATCCAATGGACACCGCCTGGTCCATGTTTATCGAATACTTTAGCCCCAACGCCATTGTCTATTCCTATGACATGAAACGCATCGCCCGGCGCTTGCGATTACATCGCGAAGTCATGGACCATTGGAAAACCGTGCTCCCAGGACGCATCCTGACACTTCGTTACGAAGACCTAGTCGCCGAGCCCGAAGATCAAGCGCGGCGGCTCATCGAGCATGCCGGTCTCGACTGGGACCCGCGGGTGCTTGATTTTCACCGCGACCGCCGGGTGGTGCGAACGGCAAGTCTTGAGCAAGTCCGCAAACCCATCTATAGGTCCTCGGTCGGCAAATGGCGAAAGTTCCAGCCCCACCTGCAAGCCTTGTCGCAGGACCTGGCGGACATGATAGATCACTACGAGAACAGCGACCGATGACCGATTTGAAGCGGTGCAGTTTCGCCTGCCAGTCAAACCCGGCAGGTGCAATGGCCATCGCAACGGCGGATTTTTCCAATATGCTCGTCCACATATCCAATCCGAAAAATGAACCACTGAAATGCAATCTACGGCTCAACTCGTAACCCAGGCCCGCACCCACGCCCAGTCGGGTCAATACCATGCGGCCCGCATTGCCTATCGCCAGGCCATAGCCGCCATGCCGCGTAATTCCGAACTGCTTTTGGAACTCGGGGTAATCGCCGGACAGCATGGCGATTTAACAACCGCGCGACGGTCGCTCGAAAAGGCCCTGAAACTTAATCCGGACGATGCCAATATCTCCTACAACCTTGGTCAGGTCGCCAAGGCCGAGGACAAGTACGAACGCGCCGAACGGTTCTTTCGCCACACCTTGCAGATCGACCCAACTTATCACGAGGCACTATTCGATCTGGGCGAATGCTTACTACTCGCCGGTCGTTCCGATGAGGCTATCAAGATACTGGACAAGGCCACAGAGGCCACTCCCATGGATGCCATGGCACACCATGTCAGGGCGCTGGCGCTGGAACATCTGGACAAGGAAGCCGAGGCCAAGGCTGCCTATCGCCGGGCACTCCATCTCGATCCTATGAACGTAGAAACCAAGCTGAATCTGGCCGCGCTAGAGGCGAAGACTGGTGCCCCGTGGGTGGCGCTCGAACTCCTTGACAGCCTGGAAGCCAAAAACGCCATCCCCTCATCCTCATATGGCGCCGCTGCGGATATCTTGCATCAGTCAGGAGAGCCACAACGGGCAGCAGTCTACATCGAAAAATGTCTCAAGGCAGGTATTGACGTCAACGCGACGCTGATGACACGCGCCAACATGGCCATCGACGCTGGCGAATTCGATAAGGCTGAGGCCGACCTACGCAATCTGATTAGCTCTGACCCCGCATGGGCTTACCAGCGTCTAGCTGCGATCCGACGACTGGCGCATGAAGCAGTTCCTCAAATTGAGCGCTTGGCAGGAGATACAGCTCTGTCGCGGCAAACGCGCGCATCGGCCTGGTTCGCTCTTTATTATCTTCGAACCAAGTCAGGCGACAATGAATCTGCTTTTGAGGCTTTACAGCAAGCCAATGATTTGCAGGCAGCGAAGAAGATGCCCGGGACAGCGAGTCAGCATGTCGTCTCGCTCAAGCATATCAAAAGCACCTTCACGCCGGGATTTCTGGGCGACCGCGCTGCCTGGGGCTACAACGAATCCGGTCCCGTGTATGTCGTCGGTATGCCGCGCTCAGGGACCACTCTGACCGAACAGATCCTTGCTGCCCACCCGCGCATCTTCGGCGGTGGCGAGCGACGGGATGTGAGGCGCCTAGTTTCCCAGATCGCCGGCTGGCCGGCCGGCTTTGCTGCCGTAACGGAAGTAGGTCTCGAGCGCCTTGGCCACGACCTCTACGAGATGATATCCTCCGCTGCCGGGCGCGAGGATTTCTTTACCGACAAAACACCTGGCAACTATGCCTTTCTCGGATTTATCCACTCGGTTCTGCCTCAGGCCAAACTGATCTACGTTCGCCGGCATCCTGGTGACAATTTGCTGTCGCTTTACGAGCAACAATTTAACTTTGGATTGAATTACTCGTATCGACTTGAGGACATCGCGGAGGCCTATCAGGCGCACGTCTCCATCATGAAACACTGGATCTCCACTTGCAAGATTCCCATACACACCGTCGATTACGATGCACTGGTGGCCGAGCCCGAGCCGCATATCCGCGCCTTGCTGGATTTCGTGGGCGTCGAGTTCGACCCGCGATGCCTGAATCCGCAAGATGTGGAACGAGATGTGAGGACAGCCAGCGTTTGGCAGGTCCGCCAGCCAATCAATGCTGCCTCGAGTGGGCGCTGGCGGCGCTATGAACGGCAGTTGGCGCCCTATGTGCGTGCGCTGGAGGAAGCGCCTTGAGGCAAGTGAGTTGGATTGTCTTGGCAGCGGCATTGCTGACCGGTTGCGTCACCACCAATAATCTTGGCACTCAGCGGGTCATCAACGTAGAGGGCGACGCCAGCCCGGCAAGCATGCAGCTGTCGCCGAGCATGAATCACCTGGTGATGGAGACGAGCCCCTCCTTCGTCACACTCATCGTGCATGAAGCCCAGCAGCGCGGTCGTAGGGGCAGCGATCTGCTGCCCGAAGCCCTTACCTCGGGTAGCGGGTTTGTCGTCGATGCATCGGGCCATGTGCTCACCGCTGGCCATGTCGCGCTGGCCAAGGGCAACACCGTCGATGCCACTGGCGCTGACGGCAGGCTTTATCGCGGCCGCGTGGTCGACATCTCGCGCTCACCCGATATGGCCCTCATCCAGCTCAGCGATTTCGCCGGCACACCAGTCGAACCGGCAGCCAGTCCCTGCATGAGTCGTAATCAGCCGGTGTTTTCCCTTGGCAAGCCGCACGCTAAAGGCGATACCGCCCGCATCGGTTCGGTCGCCTCCATGAGCTTCGGACGGCCGGTCAGCTACAGCGGTTTCGGCTACAACGACGCCATCGTTCTGGCGATGAGCACCCGGCGGGGCGAGTCCGGCGGCCCGGTGTTCAATGCCAGCGGTCAGCTGACAGGCATGCTGGTCAGCACCCTGTCAGACGGTAACGGCAGGCCGCTCAATCTGGCCCATGCCATATCGACCAGCAATCTCGCCCGTTTCGTGTGCGCCAACACGAACTGCTCGGCCCGCTGGCGCGAACTGAGCCGCACTGACACCAAGAGTTGCCCGGCAGCCTAGAGCCATCTCGGACAAGTGCGGCACTTTCCGGACAAAACCTTGCTCTACCTTGCTGACCTGGGGTTGGTTAAGCATCAGGGTATGAGCACGGTCGAGCCAGTGGTCTTGCGCGCCTCAAGATCGCCATGGGCGCGGGCGGCATCGGCCAGGCGGTAGCGCTGGTTCACCTCGATCTTGACCTTGCCGCTCGCCACCATGTCGAAGAGATCGGCGACATTGGCCTGCAGGGCCGCATCGCTGGCCACATAGGTCATGAGCGTCGGGCGCGTCAGGTAGAGCGAGCCCTTGGCCGACAGGATGCCGAGATCGAAGTTGCGCACCGGCCCTGAGGCATTGCCGAAGCTGACAAGCAGGCCACGAGGCTTGAGGCTATCAAGCGAGGCCGCCATAGTGGCTTGGCCGACGCCGTCATAGACGACCGGGACGCCTGCGCCATCGGTGATTTCGCGCACCCGTTTAGCGACATCTTCTTTGGCATAGTTGATGATGTGGGCATAACCGTGAGCGCGGGCGAGGTCGGCCTTTGCCTCGGAACCGACGGTGCCAATGGCGGTGACGCCGAGGGCATTGGCCCACTGGCCAGCGATCAGGCCGATGCCGCCGGCGGCGGCGTGGATGAGTATCGTCTCGCCCTTCTTCACTTCATAGGTTTCGCGCAGCAGGTAGCGCACTGTCATGCCCTTCAGCATCATGGCGGCGGCCGTCTGGTCATCGATTGCATCGGGCAGTTTCGAGACTCGGCTGGCAGGAGCGTTTCGTTGCTCGCTGTAGGCGCCGAGGGGGCCAGCACCGTAAGCAACACGGTCGCCCGCCTTGAGATGACTCACGCCCTCGCCCACTTCCTCGACTATGCCCGCGGCCTCGAGCCCGATCCCGGACGGCAGTGGCAACGGATAAAGGCCGCTACGGTGATAGGTATCGATGTAGTTGAGGCCAATGGCGGTGTGCCTTATGCGAACTTCTCCCTTGCCGGGGGCGGAAAGTTCGACGTCTTCAAGCTTGAGAACCTCGGGGCCGCCGGCGGCGTGGAAACGTATGGCTTTCATCTCGTTGGCATCCTTTCAAATGGCGTGTGGCGCCGAACCGTTAATCGGTTTTGCTTGTCGACGGCGCCGCTAACGGTCATTGCCAAGTCAATTTACTGGCTGCTAGTTTGATAACAAGGGGCCGGATGGATCATCCCGCCTGATGCCAATCCAATATCGAGCATTTCGCGGTTCCATGGCCTATTCGATCAATCCGGCCGTCCAGGCCACCAATACGCCGCCTATCGCGGAGGCTTTTTCGTGGATACCGGCCGGTTCAGGCAAACGGCCATTTCTCAATCTCAGCCAAGCGGTGCCGGGCTATCCGCCGGCCGAGGCGATGCAAGCTCACATCGCCCGTCTCGCCGGGCGGCGCGCCACCAGCTTTTACACCGACATCCTCGGCATCGCGCCGCTGCGGGCCGCTGTGGCGGGTCGAATGGCCGGCACTGCGGGCGAGGTAGAGGCCGGCGATGCCGCCATTACCGCTGGCGGCAACCAGGCGTTCTGCATGGCGATGAACGCCATCGCGCGGCCTGGTGATAATGTCGTCCTTCCGGTTCCGGTGTTCTTCAATCATCAGATGTGGCTGGAGATGATGGGCATCGACGTCCGCCTGCTCAGCACTGACCCGGCCTTGCCGCTGCCCGACCCGGCGGCGGCAACGCGTCTGATCGATGAGCGCACTCGCGCCATCGTGCTGGTATCACCCAACAATCCCACTGGCGCCGTCTATCCGCCGAACCTGATCGACGCCTTGTTTGATCTGTGTCAAGACCGCGACATCGCGCTAGTGATGGATGAGACCTATCGTGACTTCACCGGCCGTGCGGGCGCGCCGCACAGCCTGTTCGGGCGCCCCGACTGGCGCGATACCTTCATCCAGCTCTTCAGCTTTTCCAAATCCTATTCCATGACCGGATATCGGGTCGGCTCGGTCATCGCCCACCCTCGGCTGATTGGCGAAATCGAAAAGCTGGTGGATTGCGTGGCCATCTGCGCGCCGCACATCGCTCAGGACGCGGCGCTGTTCGCGCTGGAGGAACTGGACGACTGGCTGGCTAAAAAAGTTCAACTCATGGGCGAGCGGCTGGCGGCCATCGATTCCGCGCTCGGCCAGCCGGGGCTTCATTATAAGCGCGTGACATCAGGGGCATTCTTTGCCTGGGTGCGCCACCCCTTCCCAGGACGCCCCGCCCGCGATGTTGCCCGTACGCTGGCGCAGCGCCACGACCTCCTAGTCCTGCCAGGCTCAATGTTCGGACCAGGCCAGGAAGAGATGCTGCGTCTTGCCTTTGCCAACGCCGAGGCCGCTGACATGCCCGAGGTTGCAAGGCGCCTCATCGAAAGTCAGAAGATTTGAGATTTCCACATTTCCATTATTGACCAAACAAAATGAGCCTTACCAACCCTGGCCCCATTGATCCGTCGCGCGCCATCACGCTGAAGGTCATTTCGGTGCTGGTCTTCACCATCATGTCGACCTGCATCAAGTCGGTGTCGCCGACCATCCCGCCAGGCGAGGCGGTATTTTTCCGCTCGTTCTTTGCCCTGGTGCCGATCCTCGCCTATCTCAGCTATCAGGGCGCGCTCGCTGCAGCGCTAATAACCAGCTATCCGTTGGGGCATATATGGCGCGGCAGCTTCGGTAGCATCGCCATGGGTTTGAGCTTTCTGTCGCTCGGCCTCCTGCCGCTGCCCGAGGTGATTGCCATTGGCTATGCCTCGCCGCTGCTTGCCACGGTTTTCGCTTCTATATTCCTCGGTGAAAAGGTGCGACTCTACCGCTGGAGCGCGGTGATGATCGGGCTGGTCGGGGTCCTCATCGTGCTGTCGCCGCGCCTCACCTTCCTCACCCACAGCGGCATGGGCGGCAAGGAGTTCATCGGTGCATCGGCGGTGCTGGGTGGAGCGGTGTTCGGTGCCTTTGCCATGGTGGCGGTGCGTAAGCTGGTGCTTGTGGAACGCACGGCAACCATCGTGTTTTATTTTTCCGTCTTTACCTCAGTTGCAGCGCTCGTGACGGTACCCTTCGGTTGGGTGCGTCCAACGATTGAGCAGGCCCTGATCCTGATATCGGCCGGGGTGCTGGGCGGGATCGCCCAAATATTGCTGACAGAAAGCTATCGCCACGGCGATACTTCGACGATTGCCCCGTTCGAATACACCTCCATGCTGTTCGGTCTCGCCATCGCCTTTTTCCTGTTCGGCGAGTTACCGACACCGATCATGCTCGTCGGTGCCGCCATCGTGGTGAACGCCGGACTATTCATCATCTACCGCGAACACCAACTCGGCCTCGAACGAGCAAGAGCGAGGAAGGTGGTTACGCCGCAGGGATGATCATCGAAGGTCAGGCTGGGAGTCCCGCTTTCAAGAGCGCTTCGCGGTGATGGACGACATCACTTTCTAGACGATAGTGCAGCGTGTCGAGATAGGCATCGACTGCGAAACCCGGATCGGCTGCAAGGACGTCGGCGGCGTAGGCGGCCGCAGTTGTCTCCTCGCCCTGCATGGCATGACATGCGGCAAGGAATGCCAGTTGGAACTTGTCTGGCTGGCCGATGCGTCGGAACGCATCAACAGCTTCGCCATAGCGCCGGGCAACGAAATAGGCGCGCCCCAGATGATTCCAGAAACGTTCGGGGTGATGGGGATTGAGACGCATGGCCTTCTTCACCCATTCGATGCCCTTTTCCGGCAGGCCGAGCCAGGTAAGCAACTCACCCTGCTGGACGACGATCAGGTCATAATTGGGATTGAGGGCAAGGCCGCGCTGCTGGTGGTATTCGGCCCCCTCGTGGTCGCCGCGCGAAAGATGGACGGCGGCCTGGATGCGATGCATGTCAGCATCGTTGTCATCCAGCGCCATCGCCACCTTCAGTTCGTCGTTCGCTGTTTGCCAGGCGGCGTCTCGATCCTCACACCAGTTGTAGACCCATGATTGGCCGACGATGCAGGCCTTCCAGGCATGCGCATGGGCGTAATCGGGTTCGAGTGCAATGGCCTGTTCGATCAATTCCTGGGCCTTCAGATTGTCTTCATGGCACGAGCGATGATGCAGGACCTTGGCAGTCATCACCAACTCGTAGGCGGCCATGTTTTCGGGCGTCTTGCGTTTGATGCGGTCCTGCGAGGCGGCCTCCAGACGACCGGGCAAGGTGGCCACGATGGAGGCGGTCACCTCGTCCTGGATGGCGAAGATGTCCTCCAGATCGCGGTCGTAGCGCTCAGCCCAGATGTGGTTATCGCGCCCGGCATCGATGAGCTGCACGGTGATACGCACCCGATTGCCCGACTTCCTGACGCTGCCCTCGACGACATAATTGACATTGAGGCTCCTGGCGACTTCCTGCACGTTCACTGCCTTGCCTTTGTGCACGAAAGTGGAGTTACGCGAGATGACGATGAATTCCTTGAAACGTGACAGCTCGGTGATGATGTCCTCAGTCAGGCCGTCGGCGAAAAATTCCTGGTCAGCTTCACCGCTCATGTTGGCAAACGGCAGGACGGCGATCGATGGCGGCTCGGCCGTCTCAGCGGGCCGGACCGCGGGCATGACGACCTTCGCTGCGTCGGCGTCATCCAGCACCGCGCGGTAAATGCGGATAGGCCGCTCGATATTCTTGACCTGCTGCTCGCCCTGATCCTCGAACTTCACATCAACTTTGCTGCCGAGCTGGTCGTAGACGGCACTGCTCACGCAGATGCCCCCGGGCTCGGCCAACTGTTCCAGCCGGGCCGCCACATTGACGCCATCGCCGAACACATCATCGCCCTCGACGATCACATCACCCAGGTTGATGCCGATGCGCATGCGCATGCGATGATCGGGATCGACGTCGGCATTGCGGCGGGCGAGGCGCAACTGGATCTCCAGACCGCAGACTACCGCATCGACGACGCTTGCAAACTCCACCAGGACACCGTCGCCAGTCGTCTTGATCATGCGGCCGCAATTCTTGGCAATGGCGGGGTCGATGAGCTCTAGGCGATGAGCCCTGAGACGCGCCAGGGTGCCTGCCTCATCAAGTTCCATCAGCCGGCTGTAACCGACCACATCCCCGACCAGTATGGCCATAAGCCGCCGTTTGCTGTCACTGACGTTCATCTGATTTACTTTTCCCGGGATGATGGTGGGGCGCATACTAGCGACGGGGACATTACTTTTCTACCTTGTGTCACGGGGTGAAGCTGTAATGTGATCGTAGCGGGTAGCAATGATAGCTGGCGGCAGCGGCAGCGAGGTGGTCAGGCGTGCTTTTGGGCTGCATCGGCGATGACTTCACCGGCTCCAGCGATGTCGGCAACACGCTCAGCTGCGCTGGCATGCGGGTGGTGCTCTATTCCGGGGTGCCCGATGCGGCCGCCGATGGCGATGTCGAGGCCGGCGTAGTGGCACTTAAATCGCGCACCTCGTCCGTCGCCGAGGCGGTGGAGCGATCGCTGACCGCTCTGGCGTGGCTGAGGGCGCAAGGCTGCCGGCAGTTCCTGTTCAAATACTGTTCGACCTTCGATTCCACGCCTCAAGGCAATATCGGACCGGTGGCCGATGCGTTGATGGACGCCCTTGGGGCAGATCGGGTTATCGTCTGTCCGGCGTTTCCCGCCACTGGCCGCACGGTTTATCAAGGCCATCTGTTCGTCAAGGACCGCTTGTTAAGCGAATCCGGCATGGAGCGCCATCCCCTCACCCCGATGACGGACTCCGACATCCGGCGTTGGTTGCAACGACAGGCCCATCACAAGGTCGGCCATGTGGGCTACGGCGACGTGGCGCAAGGTGGCCAGGCCATCCGGCAGGCACTCGATGCGCAAAGGGCCACCGGCCGCGATCTGGTTGTCGTCGATGCCGTCCGCGACAATGATCTGATCGCCATCAGTCGAGCTGTCGCGGACCTGCCGCTGATTACCGGCGGCTCGGGAGTTGCGCTCGGCCTACCAGAGAATTTTCGCAAGGCGGGGCTGCTTCAGTCAACGCCGCAGGTCTGGTCGGGACAGAAAGGACCTGCCATCGTCCTGTCGGGATCGTGCTCGATCGCCACGCGCGTCCAAATCGCACGCTATAGCCAGGACCATCCGGCACTCACCATCGACGTCGAGGCGGCGATGGTCGGCCAGTTTGATGCCGGCGAAGTGGCAACCTGGCTGACGCAACACCGGGGCGAGGCGCCGCTTGTCTATTCTTCCGCCGAACCCGACGGCGTAAAGGCCATTCAGCAGCGGCATGGCCGCGAACCAGTTGCGGCAACTGTGGAGGCCTTGTTCGCCGAGATCGCCCGGCGGGCAGTCGCTGAAGGGGTGACGCGACTGGTGATCGCCGGCGGCGAGACCTCGGGCGCCGTAGTCGCCGGGCTAGGCGTCCAGGCCATGGAGATCGGCCCGGAGATCGATCCGGGCGTCCCGTCGCTCAAGGTCCGCGGTCGCAATCTGGCACTCGCCCTAAAGTCTGGCAATTTTGGTGCGGAGGATTTCTTCGCCCGTGCTGTCGCGTTGCTGGGGGCATCGTGATGGCACAGTTTTCAGCCAATCTGGGGTTCCTGTGGACCGAACTCCCGCTCACCGCCGCCATCGCCGCCGCCGCCGAGGCCGGCTTCGATGCAGTGGAGTGCCACTGGCCTTTTCATGTCGATGCCGTCGAGATCAAGGCAGCACTTGCCGAAGCCGGTTTGATCATGGTCGGGCTCAACACCGTGCGCGGCAACTTGGCGGCGGGCGACATGGGCCTTTCCGCCTTACCCGGGCGTGAGGCCGAGGCGCGTGCCGCCATCGATGAGGCCGTCGACTATGCGGCCCTCACCGGCACCCGAAATGTGCATGTGATGGCCGGCATCTCCAAGCGTGTCGACGGTGCGCGTGAGGTCTTTCTGGCCAATCTCGCCCATGCCGCCGGACGGGCGCGGCTGTATGGCATTGGCATACTCATCGAACCGCTCAATTACCGCGACGCGCCGGGCTATTTTCTCTCATCTTCGGATGAGGCCGCCCAGCTGATCGGCGAGTTGGGCGAACCCAACGTGCGGATGATGTTCGATTGCTATCATGTGCAGATCATGGAGGGCGATCTCATCCGGCGCATCGAGCGTCACCTGCCGGTCATCGGCCATATCCAGATCGCTGCCGTACCCTCGCGACGCGAGCCGGACGAGGGCGAGATCGCCTATGAGCGGCTGATCGCCGAGATCGACCGGCTGGGCTATGCTGGCTTCATTGGTGCCGAATACCGCCCGCGCGGCACAACCTGGGAAGGGCTCAGCTGGCTCAAGGCGTTCCGCCGAAGTCTCACCTAACGCACACGCCGTTATTCCACGCTGCCCTGGCCCTGGTTCTTGTCGTCGCTTGCGGGCGTCACGTCGAGGACCCGGGCGCGGCCAATGATCTTTGCCGGGGTGGCCTTGCAGTTCTTCATGCACGGTTCCTTGCTGCTGGCATATTCCGGCTCCTGGTGGCGGGTGTCGGGGATGAAGTTCGCCTCATTTGGCAGGTGAAAGGAGGAAAAGTTCTTGTTCGACAGGTCGAATTTCTCGTCGTTGATGATGTCGTTGAGATAGAGCAGGTAGGCGGTTAGTGCATAGACGTCGTCATTGCTCATTGAGCGGGCGTTGCCGAAGGGCATGGCGCGGCGCACGTAGTCGTAGACGGTCGAAAGGTACGGCCAATAGGAGCCAATGGTCTTAACCGGGCGATCGTCCTTCAGCGATTCCTGGCCGCCCGCCAGCACCGGCCAACGCCCGACACCTTCACCGAAGTCGCCATGGCACACGGCGCAGTTTTCGGTAAAGAGCTGCTCACCCTGGGCGACGGTGCCGTGGCCCACAGGCAGCCCCTGCCCATCGGGGCGAACATCAATATTCCAAGCGCTGACCTCATCGGGCAACGCCTTGCGCCCGAGATGATAAATGCCGTGGTCAGGTATGGGCGTATCGGCAGCATTGGCGAACTGCGATTTATGAACAATCTCGGTCAACACCTCCTTGGTCCTGGCGGTCGCTGAGGTGCCGTCGGCCGCAAAGGCGGAGAGATAGGCGATGACGTCGGCGATCTCCTCAGGCTTCTTGAGGCCGGCGAAGGTCATGCGGGTGCCGTCAACCATGCCCTTGGGATGGTGGAGGAACTTGGTGAGGGTCTCGACGCTCCACACCAGCCCCCCCTCCCCGGCATTGATCATCGCCTGGGAATAGCTGTACTCCGGGGCGGTCGCGGCCTTGCGGCCGATAACGCCGTTGAGTTCCGGCCCGACGCGGTTGCGGGCACCGACCCCGATATTGTGGCAGGCGGTGCACTTGCGAAAAATCTTTTCACCCGCCGCAATGTCTCCGGCCGCCGAGGCAAAAGATGACAGCGACAGCGTGACCGTCGCCGCCAGCGCCAGGGCGATGAAGCCGTCACGAAATCTCGACATTGTCCACCATCCCGTCCGCCTTGACCTGCCAGGTCTGGATGCCGTTGTTGTGATAGATGGAGTTTTCGCCGCGCGCGGCGCGCAGTTCGTCCTTGGTGGGCTGCACGAAACCGGTCTCATCGATGGCCCGCGACTGGATGAGCAGCGGCGAGCCGCTCCAGTCAAAATCGAGATAGAAGCGGTGCAGCGCTTTGGACATCGATGGCCCGTCGATGCGAGCCGTCGTCCAGTTGCGCCCACCGTCCAGCGTCACGTCGACCCGCTTGATGGTGCCCTTGCCGGACCAGGCAATTCCCGAAATGACCGTCTGGCCACGCCCGTGCAACAGGGGCGCCTGCGGACTGGGGCTGGTAATCACCGATTTCACGTCCATCTCGAACGTGAAGCGGCGAGCCTTGCCGTTGGCGAGGAGGTCGGTGTATTTCGATGTCTCCTCGCGCTGCATCCACGGCTGATCGCCCACCTCCAGGCGGCGCAGCCACTTCACCCACATGTTGCCCTCCCAGCCCGGCACCACCAAGCGCAAGGGGTAGCCCTGTTCGGGGCGTAGCGCCTCGCCGTTCATGGCATAGGCGACCATGCAGTCGTCGAGCATCTTTTCCAGCGGGATGGAGCGGGTCATCGCCGCGGCATCGGCGCCCTCGGCCAGCACCCACTTGGCACTGGTCTTGAGACCCGCTTCTTCCAGTACGTGGCGCAGGCTGACGCCGGTGTACATGACGCAATGCACCATGCCGTGGGTGTACTGGCAACCGTTGAGCTGGGCGCCACGCCATTCCATGCCGGAATTGGCAGCGCATTCGAGGAAGTGAACGCGGTTGACACGTGGAAAGCGCTTCAGGTCCGCTACGGTGAACACCAATTCGGTGTCTACCAGCCCGTTGATCATCAGGCGGTGCATGCCCGGGTCGATCTCGGCGATCCCTGCATGATGGCGCTCGAAGCACAGCCCGTTGGGAGTGATGATGCCGTCGAGCGCGTGCAGCGGAGTGAAGCTCACCGAGCTGCGCGTGTCGGCGGTGAGCCATGTAACATTGCGGCGGATGACATGCTTCTCATACGGCGAGGGATGGCCGTAGGGGCGCTCGGCCACGCCGTCGCCCGGATAGCGGTTCCAGTCCTGGATCTCGGTGATGGCGGGATCGCCAGCGGCAGCGGCGCTGCGACTGGCGGCAACGACAACGCCGCCCGTGGCGAGCCCGGCGGTGAGGAAGTCGCGACGTGTGGCGCTCCCGACTAATCGTGTTCGGTTGTGCAGGGTATCTTTCATGCTGGTCTCCGCAGTGCCCTCGTTCAGCCCGCGACCTTGACGGTGGCTTGATCGTCGATCTTCACCGTGGGATGGCCTTTAAGGTAATCTTCCATGACATTCCAGATGGGCGGCCCCTCGGTACCCTCGTTGACCGAGGCCCAGCCGGCCACCACGTAGTCGCGGCCTGCGTCGATGGGCTCACCGGTTCGGGTCAGCGTCATGGCCGAGATGCGCTCGCCAATGGGCCTGGATGTGTCGATGGCGTAGCTCATTCCGCCGAGGCGCACCATGTCGCCACCCTGCTGGTAGTAGGGGTCGGGGTTGAACAGGTTGTCGGCCACGTCCTCCATGATGTCCTTGATCAGCTTGCCGGACATCTTCTGGCGGTAGACGGCCGGATAGGTGATGGCGCAGGAAGCGTAGAGGTCTTCAACGGTGATTTCTTCGCCCGGCAGCAGGCATGGACCCCAGCGGAAACCGGGCGAAAGGGCGATTTCGGCATCGCGCACCGCCATGAGCCCGTCGCAGAACAGGTCGTCCATGGTGCCGTTGAAGTTGCCGCGCCGGTAGAGCAGGCTGTCGGTGCGGCCGACCACGCGCTTCAACTCATCGGCGAACGGCGCGCGCTGTTCGTCGATCAGCGTGGCGATGGCGGGATCGGGCTTGATGACATCGGAGAAGACAGGGATCAGCCGATAGCGGAAATCCTTCACGTCGCCGCCTGAAACGTCGAGATCGAGGCGAGAGACGAACTTGCCGTTGGACCCGGTGGCAACAAGCAGGGACTTGCCCACCTTTTCCGGTGCCGGCAGCGCATCGTGGGTGTGGCCGGTGAGAATGACGTCAATGCCCTCGACGCGCGAGGCGAGCTTGCGATCGACATCAAATCCGTTGTGCGACAGGAGCACAACGAGTTGTGCACCGCTCGCGCGGGCCGCGGCTGCCTGCTTGGCGATTTCCTCCTCACGGATGCCGAACGACCAGTCGGGGAACATCCACTTGGGATTGGCGATAGGCGTATAGGGGAAGGCCTGGCCGATGACGGCAATCTTCACCCCGCCGCGCTCAAAAGTCTTGGCCGCGGGAAACACCGGCTCCTGCCACTGATTGTCGAAGATATTGGCGCCGAGGAAGGGGAACGGCAGGCTGTCGACAATCTCCTTGACGCGATCGGCGCCGAGCGTGAATTCCCAATGCCCGGTCATGGCGTCGATGCCGATGGCGTTCATCACCGCGACCATGTCCCGGGCGTCGGTCTTCAACGCCAGAAAGCTGCCCTGCCAGGTATCGCCGCCGTCCAGCACCAGCATGTTGTCGGCGCGCTCGGTGCGCATGTGCTTGATGACCGTCGCCACTCGGTCCATGCCGCCCATGCGGCCGTAGGCGCGGGCCAGTTCGACAAAATCCACATAGGAGAGCGCGTAGGCTTCCGCCGAGCCCGGTTCTAGGCCGTAATGCTTGAGAAAGTCAGGGCCCGTCAGATGCGGCGGCAGGCCCTTCATGGCGCCGACCCCGAGATTGACCGAGGGTTCGCGAAACCACACCGGCTTGAGCTGGGCATGGATGTCGGTGATATGGGCAATGGTGACATTGCCGAAGGGCTTGAAGTCGAGCAGGTCCGCCTCGCTGAGACGCTCGCCCGCCGCCAGACGCTGAAGGGGCAGACCGATGCCTGCAATGGCCCCCGCAGCTGCGATAGCCTGCATGAACTCTCGTCGCGAAATCATGGACAGCCTCAATACTCCACACTGCCGCGACCCCAGGGATCGCGGAAATGATGTCCCAAATGCGAAATCCGAACGGTGGGCCGGCGGCTATTGCCTGACGCCCGGCGTTTCGATCGACAGGCCCGTTCCACGCCAGGTGACGTAGACCTCAAGCGCCATCAACTCGTCGGAAAAGGCTTTCGGTATCTCGGCGCGAGTATCGCGGATGCAGCCGCGAAAGCGGTTCATCACCGAAACCACATGCCCGACCTTGAGACGATAGACGGGAAAGTCGTTGATTTGGCCCTGACTCAAATGGTCGGCGCGAATGTGTTTGCCCATGTTGACCTCGTGGCATGACGCGCAAGAGAGATTGAGCTGGCCGGTGCGCAGGTAATAGCGCTCCTTGCCCTTCTCCCACCAGGCCTTCATGTTGCCCTTGGTCAGATCGATATGCATCGGCATGCCCAGTGACTGATGCTTGATATAGGTAACAAGCGCCCGCTGGTCGCCGTCGTCAAACTTGTAGGGCTCGGCGCCCATGTTGGCCTTGCGGCAGTTGTTGATGCGCAGTTCGAGATCGACGGGGCGTTTGGAGGCGGCGTCCCACTTGGGATAGCTGGTCCCCACCCCTTTCATGGCCTTGGTCGCCTCGCCATGGCACGAAGCGCAGGACTTGCCGGCGCTTCCGTCAACAGCGTTCCACACCTCTTCGCCACGCTCCACGGCGAACATGCCGGGGTTCTGGAACGAATCGGCCTCGACGGCGCGGGTTTCCTTTTCACGGAACAACCAGCCTGACAGGACCTCCTTGAAGGGGTGGCCTTCCGGCGCCTTGGCCCGGCTGATCATCTCGACGCCATCGATCGTCAGTGTGTCATTCACCGGATCGGCAAGGGCTGATCCAAAGGTCAGGCCGATGGCGGTCGAACACACGAGCGCGGCGGCGATAATCTTGGTCTTCACAAGCGTTCCCTCCGGATTGCGGCGCCAGCGGATGCATTGCCCGCCGGCTGCCGGATCATTTCACTTCAATCGCCTGTTCGGTCGAATAGACCGAGCCGTTGTCGTCCACCCATGTAAACTTGAAGGTGCCGCTTTCGGGGACACGGGCATTGAATTCGAAATACGGGTTGGACGAGATCGCCGGATCGATGTCGCATGAGAACACCGGCCGGCCGTTAAACTCGCAACTGAACTTGTTGATGATCTCGCGCGGGATCAGCTTGCCGTCCTTGCCCTTGCGCTGACCCGATTCCATTTTATGGGAAATCAGGGTCTTGATGGTGATCACCTCGTCCTTGGTGGCGGACTTGGGCACCCGTATCCGGGGTCTTGGATTGGCCATCGCTCTAACTCTTCCTTCTATCCGTTACCTGCAATCAGCCGCCGCAGCCGCCGATGGTGACCTTGACGAGCTTCTTGTCCACGAAGACCGAGCCGTCGTTCATCTTGGCCACCGCGATGACGTTCTGGGTCTTGGCCAGGCGCATGCGGGTGGCGGCAGAAGCGACGCCGCTCATCGGCGTAAAGTTGAAGGTGATGACATTGGGGTTGGGATTAGCATCTGCCACCAGCATCACAGCCACGACGTGATTGTCGGCCGTCATCGGGCTGTCGACCGCCACCGCCACCGGCACCGTATTGCCGTTTTCGGCAATCTCGGGTGCGGTCAGCGTGATCTTGCCAGCCTCGGGCTTCTTGCCGCCGGTGAAGTCCATGAGGCGCTTTTCGGCTTCCTCCGGGGTGGCATGAGCCGGGCCTGACCTCAGGCCGGCTGTCGCCAGCACCACTGCGCCGGCGGAGAGAGCTAGCACTTCGCGTCTGGTCAATTGCATCTGTTTCGTCATCCTTTTGCGTGCCGGGCTATTTGAGGGTCGAGAGATAGGCCACCACGTCCTCGACCTGCTGGGCCGAAAGGATGGTCTTGCCCTGGAATTTCTTGGCCACGAACTTGCCTACGTTGAGGGTGTAAAAGCCCGGCATCACCGTATCGGGGTCGAATATCGTCTTAGCGTCGACCACAATGGCCCGTAGTTGATCGGGCGACCAGCGACCCGCCACGCCGTCGAGTGCCGGGCCTACGTTGCCGTGGAACAACTCCTTGGCCATGGCCTTGTTGGCATGGCAGGCCAGACAGTTGCCGAGCTTCTTGCTCTTGAAGACGTCGGCCCCCTTCATCGCGTCGCCGGACATGCCGGTCAGCGAGGCCTTGATCATGTTATCCGCGACCTTCACGTCGCCCGGCGCGACGTCGGCCGCCAGCGCGCCTGCCGAGAGGCTGATCGCCAAGCCGGCGGCAAGCACTATCGTTGCCTTGATCATAGGCTTTTGTTTCCTCCGGTGCGATGTCGGTTTGTCCCGACCTTTAGTTTGCGACATAAAACCTAGCGCGAGCCAAAAGCATTATCAATGCAAAAATTGCATTTTTTGAATACGTCTCTCTTTATGGTGTTCAATCGGTGTTGATCTGGCCCGCTGAAGCGCGCTCGCGGATGCGCCGGGCGTGATACCGCTGGAAATCTTCCTCGCCGGCGTAGCCCTTCTGCCTGACCCAGGTGAACATATCGAGGAAGGTGCCTTTCGCGAAGGCTCCGGGCATCACGGCGACAGCCGCCTGGGCGGCAGTGAGGCCACCGGGCGCGGTTTCGGGCATAAACAGGATTGTGGGTGTGAAGACAATGCTCCAGCGCCGCGCGGCGGTCTTTTCGGTGAGCGTCTTGCCGTCCATATCGGTCATCTCCTCGTCACCATAGAGGTTGTACTGGACCAGCATGAAGTTCTTCTTGATGTAATCGCGCACCTGCGGGTCGGTGAGGAGCTGCTCATGCACCTTCTTGCAGTAGATGCAGCCGCGCTGCTCGTAGATGATGGCGAGGCGCTTGCCGTCCTTCTTGGCGGTCGCGATGTCCTCGCGGATGTCGCGGAAGGTGATAGAGAACCAGTCTTCCTTGTGCAGGCCATCATCTCCAATGGTGAAGGCGGCGGCCGGCGCGATCATGGCAAAGCCCATTGTAAGCAAAAATAAAATCCGTCCCAACATGGCCTGGCTCCTCATCCGATGGTGGAGAATGCTGGAAATGTTTCGATCAGCCAATAGGAGATTGTCGCCATCTTCCCCGTTACAAAGAGCGCGCCCATCACCACCAGAAGCGAGCCGGCGACAATTTCCACCCCGCGCATGTAGCGGCGCATGCGCCGCGCCCAGCCTGTGAAGGCCGTCGAGAAGGCGGCAGCGACGACGAATGGCAGGCCGATGCCCAGGGAATAGGCCGCCAGCAGGCCAGCGCCGCGCGTTACGGTCGCTTCGGCGCCTGCCAGAAACAGGATCCCGGCGAGGATTGGGCCAACGCAAGGCGTCCAGCCGAACGCGAAGGCAAGGCCCAGCACATAGGCAATCAGCGGATTGGAGGGCCTGACTGCGAGATTGAAGCGCACCTCGCGATTGAGCAGACCCAGTCGGAACACGCCGATGAAATTGAGGCCCATGACGATGATGACAATGCCGGCAGCAACTGACAGTACGTCGAACCAGGTGGCCAGCACGCGGCCCAGCACCGAGGCCGTTGCTCCCAGCCCCACGAACACGCTGGAAAAACCAGCTACGAAAGCCACAGTGGCGATGATGACGCGCCGTGTTCTTGCCGCGTCACGCCCCGGGTCACGCAGCTCCTCGACATTGACCCCGGCCAGATAGGCCAGATAGATCGGCACAATCGGCAATATGCACGGCGATACAAAGGACAACAGCCCCGCCGTGAACGCCGTCCAGTAGCCAACATCGAACATAGCGTTCCGGGCGCCCGCCCGGCCTTTACTGCATAATCTTGCCGCACCCGGGCACGAGGGTATGGAATATATGCGAAGAATGATATATATGACAATGGTCATTTAGGGAGCCAACGGTCATGCTCAAGGCGGCGTTCAGGGTGTTGATCTTGGCAACGCTTGCCGCACTGGCAGTGGCGGCGGAGGCCCGCGCGGCTGAACTTGTGATGATGGAGCAGCCGAGCTGTCCATGGTGCGCCCGCTTCGACGCCGAGATTGCTCCGGCCTATGCCAATACCCCAGAGGGCCAAATCGCCCCTTTGCGCCGCGTGAATATCATAGGTACTTGGCCGGCCGATCTTCAGGGCATCGCGCCTTCGCACTTCACACCGACTTTCGTGTTGATCGATAACGGCACGGAGATGACTCGAATGCGTGGCTATCCAGGTGACCAGTTCTTCTGGTTCCTGCTGGACGAGATGTTGAAGAAGTTGCCGGCGAGAGCCGCCAGGATAAGCAATTGAAGGGACGGGTGGAGATTTGACGAGTCGGGTCATGGGTATCATCGCCTGCCCGTTGTCAGTTTCGACACCACCCGATGGATAATGTGATGAGCGTGCCAAAGTTGAATCGAAATGGAGCGCCTGGCGAATTCGAGCAACTGCTCGCCCAGGCCCGCAAGGCCAGCGACCTTCTGAAAGCGCTGTCGCATGAAAGCCGGCTGCTGATCCTGTGCCTTCTGGCGGAGGGTGAAAAGTCCGTCTCCGAACTGGAGGAGATCATGAACATGCCGCAGGCGGCAGTGTCACAGCAGTTGGCGCGCCTGAGATTCGACCGGCTAGTGACTACGCGGCGCGATGGGCGTTCAATCTACTACAAGATTTCCAACGCCGAGGTGTCCTCGGTGATCGAAACCCTCTACGGCCTATTCTGTGCGCCGGTCAGGGGTGAGCGTGAATAGTTCGCTTTGGCATCGCCGCCAATTCGGCTAGCATGTCCTGACGCATCAGCGCGGTCGGACAGCGTGATGGACAGTATCGATATCGGTTGGTTGCTCGCAGGCAGCGGCGTCGCCATTGGTATGGCCATGGGCGCGGTGGCGCGGCTCGATCACTTCTGTACCATGTCGGCACTGGAACGACGCTGGTATGCCGGTGACAGTCACGGATTGCGCACCTGGATACTGGCGGCAGCGGTCGCCATCGCCCTCACCCAGGTCCTGATGCTGACCGGAACCGTCGATCTTTCCTCGTCGTTCTATCTTTCGCCGGCGCTGGGCTTGAGTGGCGCCGTCATGGGCGGGCTGGCGTTCGGCTTCGGCATGGCGCTGGTGGGTACGTGCGCGTTCGGGGCGCTGGTGCAGTTGGGCGGCGGCAGTCTCAGGTCGCTGGTGGTGCTCATGGTGCTCGGCTTATCGGCGCTGGCGGCCCAGCGCGGGTTGGTTGCGCAAGGTCGTGTCCATCTGGTGGACAACCTTGCCATCGATCTCTCGTTTGCCGGTGACCAGTCACTGGGTTCGGTGGCCTCGGCCCTGGCGGGTTTCGACCTGCACTGGGTTTCGGCAGTTGCCGTGGTGACCGGTCTCATGGGCTGGATCGTCGCCGGCCGCCACTATTTCTCGCGACCGCGACACCTGTTACCCGGTCTCGTCATCGGCATGGCCATTCCGGCCGGCTGGCTGATCACCACCTGGGCGGCGGCCCATGCCTTCACGCCGGTGCAACTGGAGGCAGGCTCTTTCGTGGTGCCGGTGGGCGATACCATCATGCAGTTCGCCACCTTTACCGGTATGCTGCCCGATTACGGCGTCGGGCTGGTGGTGGGGGTGGTGGTCGGGGCCGCACTGGTCGCCTGGCGCCGCCACGACGTGCGTTGGGAGGCGTGCGACGATGCACGCGAACTAGGCCGCCATATCACCGGCGCCTTCCTCATGGGGACGGGCGGAGTGTTCGCCATGGGCTGCACCATCGGCCAGGGCATCTCGGCAGCCTCGACACTGGCGCTGTCGGCGCCCATTGCCGTCATCTCGATCGCGATCGGTGCCCGACTGGGGCTGGCCTGGCTGCTGGAAGGTTCGCTCAGGAACGCTTTCCGCACACCGCGTCACACACCCGCGGAATAGCGCTCATACGGCCGGTACGAAGCGATAGGCGTTGCCTAATGTCACCACTTGGCCGAGGGCCGGGTAAGGCAGATGGAAGCCGATCAGCCGGGCCTTGTCAGCGGCCAGCCGGTCGAGCAGGTTGAAGCGGGTCTGTGCGCCCATTTCCTGATCGACGTCGGCGCCCCAGTGCCAGTCGGGCCGCTCGAAGGAAACGGCCACATTGGAGAGCGCATCGCCGATCACCATCACTGTCTCACCGCCGCCGTGAATAGCGAACGAGGTGTGGCCGGGGGTGTGGCCGGGCGTCACCACCGCCTCGACGCCGGGGAGGACTTCGTCGCCACCCCTGAAAAACTTGACCTGTTCCTCGATGGCCGTGAAGCGGTTGCGGGCGCCGACCACGAAGGACTTTCGGGCTTCCGGCGTGCGTTGAAGGGTGTCCTCGGCGCGCCAGAAGTCCCATTCCGCCTGGCTGATGTGGTAGGCAGCCTCGGGAAACAGCAATTCATCGAAATCATCCACAACACCCCAGATATGATCAGGGTGGGCATGGGTGAGGATGACATCGGTCACAGCGCCCAGATCGATCCCGGCTGCATCGAGATTAGCGGCGAGCTTGCCGGTTGAGGTCATGAACGCCGGCCCGGCGCCGGCGTCGAACATCACCACGCGGTCTGCGGTCTTCATCAGCGTCGGGTTGCAATCGGGATGAACCCCCCCGTCCAAGGGCAGGCCGTAAGTCTTGAACAGCCTGGCGATCTCGTCTTTCGGCGCATCGGATAGCACGAAACTCAAGGGCAGGTTCATCAACCCGTCGCTGATGACACTAATGTCCTTGTCGCCGATGGAAATCCCGGGCTCTGCAGCGGCGGTAGCGGGCAACAAGCCCACTTCTCCGACCCACGCGGCCCCCGCCAGCGCCACGCCGACCTTCAGGACATCGCGTCGGTTTGCGACAGTGTGGCGTTTCGTGTTCATCGCGATTCCCCCCTCGCTTTACGGCACAGCGGCGAATTCCATTGGCATCTGGGAGACGGCCGTATCCCCTTACCCGGTAGGCGCCATAACTAGGGCCCAAGTACGCTGCCGGCAAGACGGCGGCTCGCGTATGGCGGCTGAAGGATAATTGCACACCACATCGGCTCCGGTGAAGGCTACTATGTCTCAACCATCCACCTACGAGAGAGGATCACAGATGCCGCATCCCACCACCCTGTTCACGCTCGCCGGGCACACGCCCGTCCCCTCCCCACTTGCCTCTTCGTGCCTCATCCTCATCGACTACCAGAACGAATATCTTTCGGGGCCCATCGCCGTGACCGGCGCGCAAGCCGCCGTGGCGAAGGCGGCCGACCTCCTGAAGCGGGCACGAGCTGCGGGATCAAAAATCATCCATGTGGCCCACAAGGGTGCCGCCGGCGGCCTGTTCGACCGCACCGCCCATCGCGGCGCCATCATCGACGCATTGGCGCCTAGCAATGGTGAGACGGTGGTGGAGAAGCCCCGTCCCAACGCCTTTTCTGGCACCAAGCTTGCCGATCTTGTCGGGCAGGCCGGATCGTCGGTCATCATCGCCGGCTTCATGACGCATATGTGCGTGTCATCATCGGCGCGCGCGGCACTTGATCTCGGTCTTGTAACCACCGTTGCGGCCGATGCCTGCGCTACCCGCGACTTGCCCAGGCCTGATGGCGGCGCCATCTCGGCGATGGATCTGCACACCGCAGAACTGGCGGCGCTCGGCGATCGTTTTGCCTGCATCGCCAATTGCGTCAGCATTGAATGAGGCCCGGCGGTGCAGATCGTCTCGGCCGAATCTTCGCATCTCAATGCCATCACGGCCTGCGCCCGGGCGGCCTATGAAAAATACGTGGCGCGCATCGGCCGCGAACCAGCGCCGATGGTGGCCGACTTTGCAGCATTGATTGCCGCCGGTCACGTCTGTGTTGCCGTCGACGCCGAGGGGCTCTCAGGCTACGTTGTCTTCTACCCGCGCGGCGATCATCTCCACCTGGAAAACCTCGCCGTGTTTCCCGGGTGCCAGGGCCGCGGGATCGGCCGCGCCCTGATCGCCTATGTGGAAGACGAGTCGCGCCGCCTCGGGCTCAACGCGGTTGAGCTCTATACCAACGACAAGATGACGGAAAACCTGTGGCTCTATCCCCGTCTCGGCTACCGCGAGACCGGCCGCCGCAGCGAGGATGGCTTTAACCGTGTCTTCTTTCGCAAGAACTTGTGAATTGCCGGGAGCGCCCCTCCTGCTATTGCAATGACGCGAACCTTACTGGTCGCGGGTTTCACGATGAACTGTTGATCTGCGCATTCGCTACAATTTTACCAATTGCATCAACTTAAGTTTACCTCGTTGAAAACTATCCTGCGCCAATTCCGGAAGGATGGGCGAGATCATGAGGACAACGGGGATCTGGAAATACTTTCTGTTCGGGTTGATCGCGGCGATACTGCCGGCCTCGGCGAGCGCCGCACCAAGTGATGCACAAGCCTGCCTCGATGCCAGCTACAAAGACAGTCTCGATGCGGTCGTCGACATCTGCAGCCGCGCCATCGATGCCGGCACCGTCAGGGGCGCCCTGCTGGCAAAGATCGAACTCAAGCGGGCGCGCGCCTTTCATTACGCGGCTCGGCTCGATTCGGCGTTGAACGACGTCGACGCGGCCCTTGCGATCGATCCGCAAGATACCGACGCCCTCGTCCTGCGCGCCAAGATCTACACCCGCGAGCACCAGTATGGCCCGGCGATGCGCGACGTGCAGAAGGCGATCTCGCTCAAGCCGGAGACCCTGGATGCCTTTGTCGCCCTGGCGGCAATCCTCTATGCGACCGACCCGAACCTGCATCATCGGCTGGCGGCGCTGCAGCAGGAACTTCAGTACAACGCCGACAACTGGTACGCGCGGCTCGTATTCGCGGAATGCAGTTTCTTTTGTTTCGGCCATGTCGACGAGGGCCTGAGCGAGATCAACAAGGTCATCGCAGCCGGGTCCGCGGCCGTGAACAGACAGTACTATTGGCACCGCGATCAGAACGAGCATTTCGACCTCTATGCCTATGCCATCCTCATCCGCGCCAACATGTACCTGCAGCTTGACAAGTTCGATCTCGCGGGAACCGACTATGACTGGCTGATCGCCCATTGGCCCAAGGAATCGAGCTTCTATTTCGGCCGTGGGCAGTTCTTCAGCATGACCCATAAGGTCAGCGCGGCCCTGGCCGACTATGGCAAAGCTCTGACGCTCGATCCTTACAACGGCGATGCACGGATCCACCGGGCCACCTTGCAGATGTCGCTCAACCGCGACGACGAGGCGCTCAAGGACATCGACATCTTCCTGAGTGGAGGTGCCACGCGTACCGCCCGCGCCGAGGCGCTGAGCTACCGATCCGAGATTTTCAAGAAGCGAGGCGAGCGCGAGGCCGCGCTGGAGGATCTCGATCAGGCCCTCGGCATGGACCCTGACCTGGTGCGGCGATACCAGCAGCGCCTCAGCGAGGCCGGCTATTTCGAAGGCCAGCCGGACGGCAACTACAGCGATGCCACGCGCAATGGCGTCAAGGCCTGCCTTATCGACCCGAGGTGTTGAGATGAAACGTCATGAATTCAGCCGCGTTTGGCCTGGGTTGAGACGCAAATTGCCCATCGCCGTCCTGGCCGCCACCGCCCTTCTCACGGCGCAGGGACCGGCGGGTGCTGCCGACAACCAGCTGGCGGATGCCATAAAGGGCTTCTACCAGATCGGGAGCGGCAGGATCGCCAGTCCACGGCCAGCTTCTTTCTGCGGGGATATCGCAAGTTGCGTATCGGCCGACGGTGGACAGAGCCTCAAGCTGGTGGCGGACGTGGTGACGGCTCCCGAATTCGACGCTGCTGCCGAACTGTCCGCGTGCGAGGACATGGCAAAGATGTTCCAGCCGCAAACGCGCAAGCAGTGCGAGGCGGTCGCAGACCGGGCCGACGCGACGCCGCGCCAGCGCGCCAGAGCTTTTACGCGGCTTGCCTTCATCGTCCAGCGTCAACGTGGCGGTACATTCGCGGATTTCCTAGCGATGTTGGCCAAAGCGATCCAGGCCGATCCGACCTACCCGGCGCCACGCCTCGCACGGGCCGACCACCTGATCCTGAGCAACAAGTCGGGCGCAGCGATGGACGAGCTCAAGGAGGTCCTGAAAATCGATCCCAACAACGCCGAGGCTCATCTCGATTTGGGGCGCGTGCACTCCTTTCTGTCGTACGTGGTCTCTGGCCGATGGGAGCAGCTTGGCCTTGCCTACAAGGAGATGACCACCGCCATAAACCTCGGCCTTTCCGGCCCCGATGCCTATTACTTTCGCGGCTCGGTGCTCGAGGAAGCAGGGCGCTTCCTCGACGCCGCTCAAGACTATGCCAAGGCCGCGGCACTCTATGACCCGATGCCGAAAACGCCTGTACTTATGGGCTACGGCGACCCTGTCATTCACCTCGCCGGCGCCCTCGCTCGCGCCGAGCGCCCATCAATGGTGGTAGAGACATTGGCCGGGGTGGAAACGCGGCGCTTGCCCGATTTCGTGAAGTCGCAGCTCCTCGCGCAGCGTGCCGAAGCCGAAGACAAGATCGGCAAGTTCGCCGATGCCGTCAAGGACATGACGGCGGCCGTCAAATTCGCCAGCCCGGACAAACGGGCTGCACTTTATGTTCGCCAGAGCGAAATGCTGCAGCACGCTGGCCAGACCAATGATGCCACAAAGAAGATGACCGAGGCTCTGGACGGCGCCGATTTGAGGACGGTATTGCGGGTGCAGGTGCTCCTGCGCAATCACGGCTATGTCGATGTCGAGATCACCGGCAAGATGGACCCCGTTACGCACAAGGTGGCCGTAAGCTGCTTTGCCAAGCCGGAGTGCGGCTCGGGCATTTCGCACTTCATCTGACGAAAAAGGGCCTTTAGGCAACGCCGACCGCGTTCAATCCGGACAGGCATATCTCTCAAGTGCCGCCAGATGGGGCGCGAGGTCGAAACCTTGTGCTTTCACCCAGTGGTCGTCGTAGTAGGTGCCGAGGTAGCGCTCGCCGGCATCGCAGATGAGGGTGACGATGGAGCCCTGCTGGCCGGCAGAGATCATTTGCTCGGCAAGTTTCAGAGCGCCAAACAGGTTGGTGCCGGTCGAGGCGCCGCACTTTCTCCCCATGACACCTTCCAGCCAGCGGATGGCAGCCAGGCTGGCGGCATCAGGCACCCGCATCATGCGGTCGATGACGCCGGCGATGAACGAGGCTTCGACGCGTGGCCGCCCGATCCCCTCGATGCGCGAGCCGTGGTCCAGTTTGAGGCTGGCATCGCCGGTGCGGAAATAGTCGTAGAATACCGAGTTTTCAGGATCGACAACACACAGGCGGGTGGCGCTGAGCGCCCCCGGCCGGTAGCGGATGTAGCGCCCGATGGTCGCCGATGTTCCACCCGTCCCGGCGCTCACCACGACCCAGGCCGGCGCCGGGAAGCGCTCCAGGCGCATCTGCGAAAACAGGCTTTCGGCGATGTTGTTGTTGCCGCGCCAGTCGGTCGCCCGCTCAGCGAAGGTGAACTGGTCCATGTAGTGGCCGCCGCACTCGGCGGCGATGCGGCGGGCATCCTCATAGATGTCTGTCGGGGCGGTGAGGCGCACCTCACCGCCGAGGAATTCGATGGCCTCGACCTTTTCCCGCGCCGTCGACCGCGGAGCAACGGCGATGAACGGCAGGCCGATGAGTCGGGCAAAGTAGGCCTCGGAGATGGCGGTCGAACCGGATGAGGCTTCCACCACAGGCTTACCCCGGCGGATCCAGCCGTTGCACAGGCCGTAGAGAAACAGCGAGCGCGCCAGACGATGCTTGAGACTGCCGGAAGGATGGGTCGATTCATCCTTCAGGTAGAGATCGATGCCCGCAGCATCGAGACACGGCAGGTCCAGCTTTATCAGGTGGGTGTCGGACGATCGGGTGAAATCAGCATCGATGCGCTGCACCGCCTGATCGATCCAGGCATGGTCGCTGGCCGACAGGCCGCTATCGGAGGTGCAGGTATCGAACTGGCCGGCGGCTTTATCCATCATGTCATTCTCCGCACGAAGGCAGGGGGCCCTTGCATTTTGCGCTTGAGTACGCAGGTACTTGCCGTCAAGCGATGTAATACCCTAAGCCTTGTGGCAGATAGAACATAGCAAGCGAGCCTGACCCCGACCATGGAATACAAGGACTATTACGCAGCGCTTGGCGTCACCAGGGATGCCACGCAGGACGACATCAAGCGGGCCTACAGGAAACTTGCGCGCAAGTATCATCCCGACATCAACAAGGAAAAGGGCGCCGAGGCAAAGTTCAAGGAAATCGGCGAGGCCAACGAGGTCCTTGGCGATCCGGAAAAGCGCATGGCCTATGACCAGTTGGGCAGGGATTATCGTGCCGGCCAGGACTTCAGGCCGCCGCCCGACTGGGATGCCGGGTATGAATTCTCCGGCGGCCCCGGCCAGGCGGCGAGTCGTGCCGAGGAAGCGGCCTTTTCCGACTTTTTCGAAAGCCTCTTCGGCGGGGCGCGCCGGGCCGGCGGCGCCGGGCAGCGGCGCGAATTTCACGTCCGGGGCGAGGATCATCACGCCAAGGTGCTGATCGATCTCGATGACGCCTTCAAGGGGGCCCGGCGGACGATCCGCCTGCAGGTCCCGAGGGTGACCCCCGAAGGCCATCTGGTCGCCGAGGAGCGTACCCTCAATGTCGACATCCCCCGGGGGGTGCGCGCCGGCCAGCATATTCGCCTGAAGGGCCAAGGCGCGCCGGGCATGGGCAAGGGCGAACCGGGCGATCTCTATCTGGAAATCGAATTCGCCCCGCACCGGCTCTATCACGTTGAAGGGCGTGACCTCTATCTCAACCTGCCGGTGGCGCCGTGGGAGGCAGCGCTTGGCGGCAAGGTCAAGGCGCCGACGCCGGAAGGGGTGGTGGACGTCACCATCCCCGCCAACTCGGCGCAAGGGCGCAAGCTGCGCCTCAAGGGCCGCGGTATGCCGGGCACCCCGCCGGGTGACCTCTATATCGTCTTGCAGATCGCCCTGCCCGCCGCCAACAGCGACAAGGCAAAAGACCTCTATCGCCGGATGGCGGATGAACTGGCCTTCAATCCGCGCGCCAGGCTTGGTGTGTGATTTCAACCCCGGAGACGATAGCATGCCGGACAAAACCCCCTTGAGCCCTTCCGTCGACCTGGTGAGCGATGCCCCCGAACTGACGCTTGAAGACATCTGCAGCGCTTGCGGCGTATCGCACGAAGAGATCACCGCCTATGTCAACGAAGGCGTCGTCGATCCGCACGGCTCGCAGAGCATTCATTGGCGCTTTTCGCGCCTCAGCATCGTTCGGGTCCGGCGGGCGAAGCGGCTTGAACACGACCTCGGCCTCAATGCGGCCGGTGTAGCGCTGGCGATGCAACTGACAGCCGAGATCGAGGCCCTCAAGAACCGCCTGGCACGCTATGAACCTGACATTATTACCGACGAAACCGAGGACTGAATTTGCCATCGGCACCAAACCGGGGGTGCAGGATGAGAAGGTCGCGCCCTGTTAGAAAATACAAATTTACGGATTATATCAATATGTTAACTGGCGGTGGACGCAGTCTTGAGCGAACTTGTCTCCACTCAGAATTCCCTGATACACGGGAAAATACAGGGAAAAATCGTAAATTTGCCGATCATTGAACAAATTAAACGCCCACAACCAATTGATATTGCGTCGTATTTTTGAAAAATTCCCTGTGCAATCGAACAGGGAAAATCGTTGGCCGATCAGGGAAATATTGCAAGCGAACAGCGAAGCCAAGGTAAGCGTCCGTTGATTGCACAGTTGTTTTCGGCCTGGTGGTTGCGATCTTGTCCTTCACGGCGAAGTCTGTGGAACAGGAGGGACGATCGTGCCGCGAATGAAGGAGACGAAGCGTGCGAAGCGGCCAGAAACCGAAATGCTGGCGGCGTGTTGTCCCTTCGCTGCGGGCGAGTTGGCAATACTGACACCGGCCAGCCGCGGGACCAGGGTTTCATCTTAGAGCGTGTTTGAGAAGGGGATTCCCATCGGCGTGTTTGCGTGATTCATCGAGTGTCGGTTTGATTCGGAGGCCGACACGATGGCAAGACAGAAGCGAAGGCGGCGTTGCTATGCGACCGACCT
>Ga0315540_10000170_pt1 | contig 35759 bp, 31 predicted proteins | sample SalMarSW160110MG_FD_203677 | JGI IMG/M metagenome (GOLD analysis project Ga0315540, IMG submission 203677) | Salt marsh sediment microbial communities from the Plum Island Ecosystem LTER, Massachusetts, United States - Salt Marsh Sediment SW1601-10 ...
GCGGCTGGCGAGCGGCCAGGCACGGCCGCAGTGATGGCAGCGCAGCGACGCCCCGGCCTGGTGATAGACCAGCGGCCGGTCGCAGTCGGGGCACGCCTGCACGTGGCCGCAGTCGCGACACAGCACCACCGAAGCCGTTCCTCGCCGGTTGATCACCAGGATGGCGCGGTCGCCGTGAGCCGCGTCGAGCGCGTCGAGCGCGTCGGCGAGCGGCGCCGACACCAGGCCGCGGTTGCCCGCGGCCAGCTCGGCCCGCAGGTCCACCGCCATGACGTGGGGCTCCGTGCCCACCGGGCGGCTGGGCAGGGCAACCCGCCGGTATGCCCCGGATCGTGCGCGACCCAGGCTTTCGACCGAGGGGGTCGCGCTGCCCAGGACCACCGCAGCGCCCGCTCGTGCGGCCAGCACCAAGGCCGCGTCCCGGGCCTGGACACGCGGCGTGCGGTCGCTCTTGTAGGCCGCGTCGTGCTCCTCGTCGACCACGATCAGGCCTACATCGGCCAGCGGCGCCAGCAGCGCCGTGCGCGTGCCCACGACGACATCGACGTCGGCCGCCCGGATCCGGCGCCACTCGTCCGCACGCTCGCCGTCACCGAGGCCCGAGTGGAGGACCGCGATCCGGACCGGGAGCTCGGCGCGCAGGCGGTCGACGATGGGCATCGCCAGCGCGATCTCGGGCACCAGCAGGAGCGCCGGCCGGCCCGTGTCCAGCGACGCCGAGATGGCGTCCACGTAGATCGCGGTCTTGCCGCCGCCGGTCACCCCATCGAGCAACACGGGCGTCGGGTCGCGGCGGGCGATCGCATCGAGCACCAGCTCGACGGCCGATGTCTGCGGCCCGGTCAGGGTGGCCCCGGCCGGGCGGGCGCCGCGGACGCCTGCTGGCCGGCCGGCCAGTGGGTGACGGGGTCGCTCGCGCACCTCGGCCCGGACGAGGCCCCGTCGCACCAGCCCGGCGAGGGACGACGATCCGTGCCGCTCCGAGAGCGCCGCGGCCGGGATCCCTGCCGCGGCCTCGGGATCCGGCACGGCAGCAAGCTCGAGGAGCGCCGCACGCTGACGCGGCCCCAGCGGACGGCCGCCGATGCGCGCGCCTGTCCGCACCAGCTCGGCCGTTGCCCGACCGTCCGGCGTGAGCCACAGCCGCCGCTCGTAGCGCGGTCCGGCGGCCGCAGCCAGGAGGGTCCAGGTGAGCTCGACCAGTCCCGAGTCGGCGAGGCCACGGAGGCGCCGCAGGAGGCTTGCGCGGCCCTCGGGGGTGGCCAGGTCGCGCACCGCACGGGCTCGATCCGCCACGTCATCGAGCAGGTCGAGATCGACCGGTGTGAGCCCGGCTTTGCCGGGTTCGAGGGCCAGCGCACGCTCGCCTTCCGGCGTGACCTCCACCACGAGCTCGAGCCGTTCGAGCATGCCGGGGGGCAGCATCGCCCTGATGACCATCGCGAGCGGGGCGAGGTACCGACCGGCGAGGTCGGCGGCGAACGCCAGCGTCAGGGGAGGCAGGAGTGGTCCGTCGCTGCGCACGCGGGCGGCAACCGGCCGCAGCGGGATCGTGTCAACGGCACCCGTCCTCGACGGGGCGAGCCCGATCGTCGCCTCGCCGCCCGGCCCACGGCCGACCACGATCCCGATGGCCTGGCGCCCGCCGCGGCCGAACGGCACCAGCACCGCCTCGCCGGGCTCGAGGACTCCGAGCGCTGCCGGCACCAGGTAGGTGTACGTCCGCGGCCCGGGGCCGGCCGGGGCATCGACCGCCACCTCCACCAGCCGGCCGTCGTTCTCGTCCGGTCCGGGCGCGACCGGCAGCGTCGGGAGCACCACGGTCGCCGGCCCGGCTCAGGTGATCCGGATCCGCCGGTCGCTGTTGCGCCGCTTCTCCTGGGCGATGATCGCCTCGATCTCGGCCGCCGTGCGCTCGATCTCACCCGTCTCGTTCACGACGACGCGGTCGTAGTCGCCCTGGCGAGCGAGCTCGATCGCGGCGTTGCGCTGCCGGAGCTCGAGCTCGTCCGCCGATTCGGTGGCCCGTGATCGGAGCCGCTGGAACAACGCCTCGAGCGAGGGCGGCACGATGAACACCAGCAGCGCGTCGGGGACCCGCTCCTTGACGACCTGGGCCCCCTGGACGTCGATCTTGAGGATGACATCGTGGCCGGCGGCGAGCGCCGCCGCGACATCGCGCCGGGGCGTCCCGTACCAGTTGCCGTGGACCTCGTTGGCCTCCAGCAGCTCGCCGGCATCCCTGAGCGCGTGAAACGCCTCGGGAGTGAGGAACTGGTAAGAGACGTCCGGCACCTCGCCGGGCCTCGGGCAGCGCGTCGTGCAGGTGACGACGTAGTGGTAGTCGGGGTCGCGGGGCCTCGCGCGGAGCGCGTCGATGATCGTGTCCTTGCCCACCCCGGAGGGTCCGCTGATGATCACCAGCTGGGCGCCGGCGGAGCCCAGCAGGTCGCCGGCCCGGGTCACGGCAGCACCTCGGCCCGGGTCACGCCGCCGCCCGGCAGACGCCGGCCGGCGGAGCTCTCCGCGGCGCGAAGGCCCTCGAGCACGGTCTCCAGCGAGGCCGGCAGCGGCGCCTCGGCCCGCACCAGGCGCGCCGACGATGGGGAGACCAGCTCGACCCGCCAGGCATGCAGGAACAGTCGGTCGAGGCCATCCGGCCCCCGGCGAGCCGTACCGGTCCCGTACACGGCATCGCCCGCCACCGGATGGCCCAGCGCGGCCAGATGGACGCGGATCTGATGCGTCCGCCCGGTCACGAGATCGAGCTCGAGCAACGTCCACCTTGCGAAGCGTTCGCGCACGCGGTAGCCGGTGACGGCACGCCGACCGTCGCGCACGACCGCCATCCGTTTGCGATCCTTGGGGTCGCGGCCGATCGGCGCCTCGATTCTGCCCACGGACGCGGCCACCGAGCCCTGGACCAGCGCCAGGTAGGTCTTGCGGACCCGGCGCGCCTTGAGCTGGCCCATCACCGAGGCCTGGGCTGCATCGTTGCGGGCCACGATCAGCAGACCCGACGTGTCGCGGTCGAGCCGGTGGACGATGCCGGGCCTGGCAACGCCCGCGATCCCTCCATAGTGGTCGTCTCGCGCGAGCAGCGCATTGACGAGCGTCCCGCGCCAGTGTCCCGGCGCCGGATGCACCACCAGCCCGGCCGGCTTGTCGACGATCAGCAGATCATCGTCCTCGTAGACGACCCGAACCTCGATCGTCGGGTCTGGCTCGAGATGGTACGGGACCTCGGGCGGCGGAACCTCGAGCGTGACGCTGCCGCCACGAACCTCGCTGTTCGCCCGCAGCCGGCGGCCCGCGTCGTCGACCAGGCGCCCGTCCGAGATCAGCCGCTGGACGTATGAGCGTGACAGGCCCGTGCGGTCGGCGACGAACCGGTCGACGCGCCGGACGATCTCGCCCTCGGGCACCTGGAGGCGTCGCGGGCCGGGCACCACGGACGGCGCCGCGGCCTCCGCAGGCGGACCAGCCTCGAGCTCGTCACCCGGCTCGGGCTCGTCGTCGGTGGCGCCCTGCGCAGCCGTGTCGTCAGGGTCAGCCATCCGCCGCCAGCTCCCCCAGCCGCGGGAACAGCGCCATCGCGATCAGCAGCACGAGCGAGGTTGAGATCGCGGCATCGGCCACGTTGTAGGTGTAGAAGCGCCAGGCGCCGATCCCCATGTCCACGAAGTCGATCACGGCGCCATAGTGGAGACGGTCGATCAGGTTGCCCAGCGCGCCGCCCAGCAGCAGGCCGAGGGCGATCGTCACCAGCAGGCCGCGACCGGCCTTCGCGTGGTAGGCGACGATCAGCGCCGCAACGACGATCGACACGATCGCGAACGCGGTCGCCGATTGGGGCAGCATCCCGAACAGGATGCCGGAGTTGCGCCCGTGGATGATCCGGATCCAGTCGCCGAGCACGTCAAACCCCTCGCCGACGGCGAGGTTGCTCACGATCCAGCCCTTCGCCAGCTGATCGAGGACCACGACGGCAGCCGCGATCGCGACGAACACGGCCCACCGCCCGGCCGACGGCCGCTTCCACGCCGTGGCCGGCGTTCCGGTCACCTGCGCAGCGTCCGACACGGTCTCGTCAGGCCCGCTCATCGACGCGCCGCAGCCCGATCCGCACGTCGCCGCCGTCGAGGTGCACGGCCGCCGACACGACGCCGTCCGGCGGAGCGGCGGATCGGACCTGGTCGGCCAGCGTGTCCGCGGCAACCGCATCGAGGAACGGCGACACCTCGGGCCCTACCCCATCGAGCCACAGCTCGATCCGGTCGTCCAGCTCCAGGCCGGCCTCCTTGCGCAGATCCTGGACCGCACGCTGGAGCTCCCGGGCGTCGCCCTCTGCCCGCAGCTCTGGGGTGAGCTTGGTGTCGATCACCGCCACCAGCCCACCGTCATGGGCCACCGCGGTGCCGGGCCGTGGCGTCGCCTGGATCTCGACCTCGTCGGGCGCCAGCGTCACGTCACCCAGGACGACCGATCCATCGGACCTGATCTCGAACCGGCCTTCGCGCGCGGCAGCCATGACACCCGGCGTCTTCGGTCCCAGGCGTCTGCCCACCCTGGGCAGCAGCACCTTGACGCCCCGGTCGACCAGCTCCGACTCATCGCCGATCAGCTCGACGGTCTTGACGTTGGTCTCGGCTCGAACGAGCTCGAGCAGCTCGTCCCGCTCGTCGAGGTCGCCGCCGGGGAGCGCGAGCCACAGGCGCGCCAGCGGCTGGCGGACCTTGAGACCCGCCTGGCCCCGCAGCGTGCGCACGAGATCGACCGCCCGGCGTGCCGTCGCCATCGCGCGCTCGAGCGCGGGGTCGCGGAACCCGGCCAGGTCCTCGGCCGGCCAGCGGGTGAGGTGGACGCTGTCCGGCAGCTGGGGCACGACCGTGCCGATCAGGTTGCCGTACATCGACTCCGAGAGGAACGGGAGGATGGGGGCCATCGTCCTTGCCAGCAGGACCAGCGCGGCGTGGAACGTGGCGAACGCTGCCTCCCGAGCGCCGGCCTCGGCCCCGGCGCGCATCCGGTCGCGCGACCGGCGCAGGTACCAGGTCGAGAGGTCGTCGATGAAGGTGCTGATGAGGCGAGTCGCGGACAGCACGTCGTAGTCCGCGAGCCGGGCCCCAACCTCCGCGGCGAGCCCCGCGGAACGCGACAGAATCCACCGATCGAGCGCGGGCCACGCGCTCTGTTCGCGGACGACCTCGTCGACCCCGGCCCGTGGCTCCCAGCCGGCGAGCCGGGCGTAGGTGACGAAGAACGCATACGTGTTCCACAGCACCAGCAGCTCGCGCCGCGCCTCGTCGGCCGCGTGCCAGCCGAACAGGATGTTGTCGTCGGGCCGGGCCGACGCGTACATCCAGCGCATGACGTCGACGCCCATGCGCTCGGCGGCCTCGTCGAACTCGATCGCGTTGCCCCAGCTCTTGTGCATCGGCCGGCCGTCCTCACCGAACAGCGTCGCGTAGCCGAAGATCGTCCGGAACGGAGCCTCGCGGCGGAGCACGGTGGACATCGCAAGCATCGCGTAGAACCAGTTGCGGAACTGGCCCGGGAAGCTTTCGGTGATGAAGTCGGCCGGGAACCATCTCGCCCAGAGCTCGGGGTCCTCCCGGAAGTGCATCGTGGAGAACGGGACGATCCCGGCGTCCAGCCACGGGTTGCCCACGTCCTCGATCCGGCTAACCGGCTTGCCGCACGAGGGGCAGGCGATCCTGACCGCGTCGACGAACGGCCGGTGGGGCGTATGGCCCTCGAACGCCTCCCAGCCCTCGATCGCCCGCTGCCGCAGCTCGTCGCGCCCGCCGACGACGTCGAAGGTCCCACACTCGCGGCAGTCGTAGATGGGGAGCGCGAGGCCGTAGTAGCGCTTCTTGGAGATCATCCAGTCGCGCATGTTGAGCAGCCAGTCCAGCTCCCGCTCGTAGCCGAAGCCTGGGATCCACCGGATCCGGTCGACGACCTCCATGATCTGGTAGCGCAGGCTGGCGTCGACCTCGGCCGGGGTGAGCTCGGAGCGCGGCTTGTCGTAGGTCTCGCCCATGCTGATGTACCACTCGTCGACCAGCCGGAACAGCAGCGGGGTGCCGCAGCGCCAGCAGTGCGGATAGCGGTGGCCGTACGCCTCGAGGTGGTAGAAGAAGCGGCGCTGCTCGAGGTCGTCGATGATGGCCTCGGTGATCGCGGGGGCCTCGCGGCCCGACAGCCACCCGAACCCCTCGTAGTAGCGGCCGTCCTCGTCGATCGGACCCACGATCGGGAGGCCGAGCTTCGTGCCCAGCTGGTAGTCCTCGGCTCCGCATCCGGGCGCGATGTGCACGATCCCCGTGCCCTCGTCCTCGCCCACCTCGTCCCAGACCACCACACGGTGCTCGTAGCCGGCGGCACCGAACGCGTCGCGGATCGCCCGGAGGTCGTCGAAGGGCCCTGTGTAGCGCCAGCCCTCCAGCACCGAGCCCCGTACCTCCTCGAGCACCTGGAACGGCCCGCGAAGCGCCTGCTTGAGCGTCCCCTTGCCCAGCCAGAACAGGTCGTCGCCCTGGCGAACCTTCACGTAGCTCAGGTCGGCGCCGACGGCCGCCGCGACGTTCGCAGCCAGAGTCCAGGGCGTCGTCGTCCAGACCAGCAGCGCCTCGCCCGGCCGATCGACCAGCGGAAGCCGGACAGTCAGGCCCGGGTCCTCGCGATCCTGGTAGCCCTCGTTCATCTCCATCTGGGACAGCCCGGTGCCACAGCGCGGGCACCATGGCATCGTGTCGTGGCCGCGGTAGATCCAGCCGCGCCGGTGGCACTCGGCGAGGAACCCCCAGATGAGGTCGTTGTTCTCGTTGCTGAACGTGAAGTAGCTGCCCCCGAGATCGGGCATCCCCAACCGGCCGACCAGCATCTCGACGGAGTCGGTGACAGGGCCATCGGGCCCGCCGATCGTGGCCTGCTGGGACGGGTCCGCGGCCAGCAGATCCCGGAGGCGCAGCAGCTCCGACGGCTCGTTCCAGTCCATCCAGTAGCCGAGCCGGATGCTCTGCTCCGTCTGGCGGGCCGCGAAGGTGAGCACCCGCTGCTTGCACAGGCTCACGAACGGTGCGATCCCGAACGCCTCGATGTCGCGCTTGGAGGTGAAGCCGAGATCGCGCTCGACGTTGACCTCGACCCACAGGCCCTGGCAGTCGAACCCGTTCTGGAACCGCTGGTCCTCGCCGAGCATGGCGTGGAACCGCTGGTACAGGTCCTTGTACGTGCGACCCCAGGCGTGGTGGACGCCCATCGGGTTGTTGGCCGTGATCGGGCCGTCGAGGAAGCTCCAGCGGGGCCCGCCATCGTTCTGGGCGCGCAGCCGGGCGAAGGTGCGGCGCTCGGCCCATTCGCCCAGGAGCGCATGCTCCTGGGCGACGAAGTCTGGTCGGGTGCTGACGGGTCGGAACATCGGGCCTCAGGTGGGTCGCCGGACGCGCGCCTCGGGCCCGGCGCCCGCGGCGGGCCACCAGTCTATCGGCAATGGGCCCCGTGGCACCGTGGTCGACCGGCGCCGTCATCGCGTTCCGCCCCGCCCGCGCGTCGCCACCGCGATCCACCGCCCGACGTCCTGCCGGCCGGTGCCGAATTCCCGGCCCGGCGTATCATTCCGCGCGATGTCGTCACCCCAGCGCGGACCGCGCTCGCGTTCGCCCTTCGCGGCGGCGTTCCTGTCTCTCCTGTTCCCGGGGCTCGGTCATGCGTACGCCGGCGCGTTCGGGCGGGCGCTGGCCTTCGCTGCGCTGCCGCTGCTCACGCTGGCGCTGCTGGCCGGGATCGTGCTGCGCATCGACAAGTACGACCTGCTGGGCTTCGTGATCCAGACGGACGTGCTGCGGGCGCTGCTCGTGGTCAACCTGATCGTCCTCGTCTACCGCATCATCGCGGCGATCGACGCCTGGCAGGTTGCCCGGTTCCTCAACGCGGTCGACGCGTCGGGTGACGGCCGGCTGGGTCGAGCGCGCCTGCCGCTGGGCCCGCTCTCGATCGCGGGACTCCTGGCGGTGATCCTGGTGATGGCCGGCGGTCACGTGGCCGTGGCTCGCTACAACGTGCTGGCGCTCGACCTGGTGGGCTGCGTGTTCTCCTCGGACGCCGATCCGAGCTGCGACCAGGCCGACGAGTCTCCGTCACCCGGAGCGTCGCCGGACGCGAGCGCGTCCGCGGAGCCAAGCGAGGCGCCGTCCGAATCGGCCGACGCCGTGCCAACGGCCATCCCGGGGGGTTCCGGGACCCTGGCGCCCACGTTGCCGCCGTGGGACGGCAAGGGCAAGCTCAACATCCTGCTGGTCGGGGTCGACCAGCGCGGCTCGCAGGCGTTCTTCAACACCGACACGCTGATCGTGGTCTCGATCGATCCGCAGTCCAACCAGGTCGCGATGTTCCAGATCCCACGCGACACCGTGGACGTCCCGGTGCCCGCCAACGCCTACAAGGCCTGGGGCAGCATCTATGGCGGCAAGATCAACTCCTGGTACGCCGAGAACCGGGTCCGGACCGACCTGTGGCCGGGCCAGACCACGACTGCCCGCGGGTTCGCCGCGCTCAAGGCGATCCTGGGCGAGCTGTACGGCATCGACATCCCCTACTACGTGGAGGTCAACTTCTCGGGCTTCCGGCACGCCGTCGACACCCTGGGCGGCGTCCAGATCAACGTCCAGATCCCCGTCGCCGAGAGCGACTACCCGGTCGGTGGCGGGGTCGTCACCAGGATCTACATCCCGGCCGGCCCACAGCACATGAGCGGCGCCGAGGCGCTGATCTACGCGCGATCCCGCCATCGCGCGGCGGGTGGCGACTTCGACCGGGGGCGGCGCCAGCAGCGCGTCATCACGTCGCTCAAGGCCGAGATCAACCCGCGGGCGATCCTCGCCAACCTGGACCAGCTGGTCCAGGACATGAAGGGGTCGGTCAAGACCGACATCCAGGTCAGCCTGATGCCCAAGCTGCTGTCGCTGGCGGACAAGGTGGACACCAAGAACATCCGGTCGTACGTGTTCTCGCCGAGCTACTACGCCACCGAGGGCTACAAGAACGGCCAGTACGTGATCGAGCCCAACGTCAGCCGGATCCGCAAGGCGGTCAAGCAGGCCTTCTCGACCAGCTCCGATCTGCTCGACCTCCGCGACCGGCTGGGCTCCGAGGAAGCGCGGGTATGGGTCCTCAACGCGTCCGGGCGCTCGAACCTCGCGACCGACAACGCGGACTACCTCGCCTACGACGGCCTCGATGCGTCGGCCCCCAACCAGAAGGTGCCGGCCCAGGCTCACACCACGATCGTGGCCTACAACGGTGCCGAGGCCGACATGCCCCAGACGGTCAAGTACCTCGAGGACCTGTACAAGGTGACGGTCACGACGGCAACCGACCCGAGCGAGCCCGTGGACATGGTGATCACGCTGGGCAAGGACGCCCCGGACCTGAGCGTCCCGGTCATCAACTGAGGCTGCCGGGAACCGCCTGACGGCTCCGATCGGCGCAGTCAGGCGCAGCGAGGGCGGGTTGAGCCCGTCCCTGCCAACCAGGCTCCGGCCGCTAGCCTTCGATCGGCGTCAGCCAGCTCCGGTACTCAGGCAGGTTGCCGCGCACGGCGGCGAAGTACCGCTCGCTGATCAGGTGCGACATCGGCCCCACGGTGCCGTCGCCTACCCGGCGATGGTCAATCTCGATCACCGGGCTGACCTGCACACCGGTGCCGCACAGGAACGCCTCGTCGCACACGTACAGCTCCGAGCGGTCGATCGAGCGGACATCGACGTCGATCCCGGCGTCCGCTGCCAGCTGGATGACGGCCTTGCGGGTCACCCCCTCGAGGATGTCGTCCGACAAGGGCGGTGTGATGAGGGTCCGGTCGCGGACGATGAACAGGTTCGCGGCCGAGGCCTCGGAGGCGTGGCCGTCGGGCGCGAGCACGAGGGCCTCGTCGAACCCGTTGAGCTCCGCCTCAGACTTCTGGAACGCCATGTTCACGTAGCCGCCGACGATCTTGCCGCGTGCGGGGAGCGCCTCGTCCGCGTTGCGACGCCACGACGACGTCTGGAGGCGCACGCCCTTCTCGATGTCGATGTAGTTCCCGAACGGCACCGCGATCACGTACAGCTGGTGCTCGAGATGGTGGAGTCGCACACCGATCGCGCGGGTGCTCTTGTAGAACGAGGGCCGGATGTATACGTCCTCGGTGAAGTGGTTCCGGCGGATCGTCTCCGTGATGATCGCCACCAGCTCGTCCACGGATGGGACGGGATCCATGAGCAGGATCTTCGCGGAGTTGCGGATCCGCTCGACGTGCGAGCGCACGAACAGCGCGTACAGGCGCCCCTCATCGGCGTTCCAGTACGCTCGGATCCCCTCGAAGGTCGCCGTCCCGTACATGAACGCGTGGGTCATGATGCTGACCCGGGCATCCTTGAGCGCGACCCAGTCGCCCTCGAAATAGGCGATCAGATCGTCCAGGGAGCGGGGCTGGCCGGACGCCGCATCGGGCGTCGCGGAGGCGGACGGCTGGGTGAGCATCGGATCGGCTCCAGGTCGCGTGCGGCGTGGCCGCGGGGTGCCTCTTTGGGGGCCCGAGTCTAGCACGCGGCCCCCTGCTTCCGGCCTCTTTGGAGGGCTCGCCAAACCCGCGATCGGCCTGCCCCGAAGCCACGCCCGGGCCGCCGGCACCCGCCGCCGGCACCCGCCGCCGGCACCCGCGCCGTCAGCCGATCGGCAGCGCCCCGGCGACCGCGAGCAGCACCAGTCCCAGGTAGGCCAGGTACAGCAGGCCGCCAACCAGAAGCGAGCGTCCGTCGAGGCGCGCCCGGCGCCACATCGGCAGGAACACCGCGGCAACCGACAGGAAGGCGATGCCGGCCGACGCGAACGCCAGGCCCGAGTCAGCCGTGATGCGCCAGGAGTCGCCGGCCAGCAGCAGCGCCACGACGGTCGGGATGGCCGACTGGAACACCATCGCCCCGGTGATGTTGCCCATCGCCAGGGTGTCCTTGCCCTGGCGGACCCAGATCAGCGAGTTGAACTTCTCGGGCAGCTCGGTCGCGATGGGGGCGATCACCAGCGCCAGGAGCAGCTCGCTCACCCCGGCCGACTCCGCGAGCCGGTCGACCGCGCCCACGAACAGGTACGCCCCACCGACGATGCACCCGAGGGCCACGAGCACCTGGACGTTGACGACCCGGAGCCGGGGCACCGGGTCGCCGCCGACGTCGTGCGCGGGATCGAGCCGGCCAAACCGGAGCGGGGCCAGGTCCTCGCCCTCCTCAGCCTCCGCGTCGAGGTGGCCCTTGACGTACCACGCGTACATCGCGATCAGGAAGGCGGCCACGGCGAAGCGCACGGCACCGAGCTCGGGCGGCAGGAAGGCGGCGCCGATCGCGACCGCATAGCCGACCACGAAGTAGCGGATGTCGTGGACCAGGACGACGGTATCGACGACCATCCGGACACCGGAGGGCCGGCGGGCCCGGAACGCGATCACCCCGATCCCGGTCACGAACATGGCGAGCGTCGCGAGCATGAACGGCGCCCCCAGGATCGCGCCGATGCCGACCGCGTCGGTCGCGGCACCGCGGCCACCGAACGCGATCGCGATGATCGGGATCATCGTCTCGGGCAGGGCCGTGCCGACGGCGGCCAGGACCGACCCCACCGCGCCCTGGGCAAGCTCCAGCTTTCGCCCGAACCATTCGATCCCGTTGGTGAACAGCTCGGCGCCGAGCAGGATGACGAGGAACGCCAGGGCCAGCACGAGGAGGTCCATCAGCCACTCAGACCCAGCGCGGCCAGGATCGACACGGTCACCACCAGCAGCACGGCCAGCGAGACCAGCGCGAGACGGCGGTCCTGGGTGGCGAGGAACCCAACGCCGGCCACGACCACGCGGCCGATCGGAAGCGCGATCACGGTCCCGATGCCCAGCCACAGGAAGCCTTCGGGCCGGAGTGCGATGACGTCGCCCGGGACGCGGGACAGGTCGAACGGAGGCGGCGTGCCATGGTTCATCGGGTCGATCGACCCGGCGAGCATGCCGAGCACGCCCACCAGGATGAACGCCATGGCCAGGTAGGTTCCGACCACCAGCAGGCGGGCGATGATCGCCTCGATCGCGGCCGCGTCCAGGCGCGGCTGCGTCCGGCCGACGGCGCCGCCTTCCCCGCTCACAGGGCGAGCGCCTTGCGGCTCATCTCGATCGCCGTGTACACGAGCATCACCACGAACAGCCAGCGCAGCACCCGGACGTCGATCCGATGGGCGATCCGCGAGCCCAGCGATGCGCCCAGGAACACGCCCACTGCGGTCGGCCCCGCGACGAACGGGTCGATCTCGTCGCGCAGCAGGTAGATCACAGCCGAGGACGTCGCGGTGACGCCGATCATCATGTTGCTGGTGGCCGTCGCGACCCGAAGCGGTACGCCCAGCACCAGGTGCATCAGCGGCACCTTGATGATCCCGCCACCGACGCCCAGCATCGCCGAGACGACACCCGCGCCGACGGAACCCGCCATCCCGACGGGCAGGTGACGGACCTGGTACCCAGCCCCGCCCAGGCGGTCGGTGAACGACGGCTGAGCCACGTCTGCGGGCAGCTCCGCGGGCTCCTCGGGCACGACGGCGTCCGGGACCGGAGGCTGATCACCGTCGGGAGGAGGCAGCACCCGGACCGCGGCCGCCGGCCGGGGGGGATCGCGACGGCGGATCATCGAGATCGCGACCCACGCCATCAGGGCTGCGAACAGTCCCTCGAGCGCCTGCACGGGCAGCATGAACGCGACCAGCCCGCCGATCAGCGCCCCGCTCGCGGTGAACAGCTCGAGCACCATCCCCAGACGCAGGTTCGCGACGTGGCGCTGGAGATAGACCCCGGCGCCGGCGCTCGAGGTGACGATCACCGACACCAGCGACACGGCGACCGCCCCGCGCAGGGGCACGCCGAAGCCGAGCGTGAGCAGCGGCACGATGAGGATGCCGCCGCCGAGACCGAGCAGCGACCCGAACAGGCCCGCGGCGAACCCGCCCGCGAGCAGCACGACACCGGCGGTCACCGGCCCGTCACCGCCCCGACTCGGGCGAGGGCGGCCAGATCCTCGGCGGGCCGGATCCCGCGCCGTCGCTACCGCAAGCCATCGGCTCGCGGCGTCAGGGGCGCAGGTGCTGCGGAGCGTACGGGAGCAGTGCCACGTGACGGGCTCGCTTGAGCGCGACGGCGAGCTCCCGCTGGTGGGCGGCGCACGTACCGGTCTTGCGGCGAGGCTCGATCTTGGCTCGCTCGGACAGGTAGCGACGGAGGCGGTTGACCTCCTTGTAGTCGATGGCAACCGTCTTGTCGGCGCAGAACGAGCACACCTTCCGGCGACGTCGATCGCGGTAGTAATCGTCGCGCTTCTTCGACTTGGGGGGCATGGATCAGGTCTCCTGGCTGGCGGCGGGGCACGCCCGCCGAGGCGGCGTCACGCCGCTCGTTGCTGTCTCAGAACGGAAGGTCGTCGAGGTCGTCGTCGGCAGCAGCGCTGCGGGTGGGCTTCACGGCTTCCCCGCCGCCACCCGAACCGCCGCCGAACCCGCCGGACGGGGCGCTGAACGACCCTTCCTCGTCGCGCTGGCGGACCTCGAGGCTCACCACGTTGTCGGCGGTGATCTCGAGCGAGATTCGCTTCTGGCCGTCCCGGGTCTCGTACTCGCGAGTCCGGAAGCGTCCCTCCACGAACACGCGGTTCCCCTTGCGGAGCTGCTCGGCCGTTCGCTCGGCGCGATCGCCCCACACAGTGATCCGGAACCAGTCGGTCGCCTCCACCCACTCGCCGGTCTGCTGGTTCTTGGTGTTCTGGTTGACCGCGACGCTGAACTCGGTCACGGGCCGGCCGTTGGGCGTGTAGCGCATCTCGGGATCGCGCCCGAGGTTGCCGATGATCATTGCCTTCGAGAACGACGCCATCGCCGGCTCTCCTCAGTCGATCGCCGCCGGCGCGGCTTCGCTCTCGGACTCGTCGATCCGCTCGCCCGTGTCCTGCTCCTCGTCGTCCTCGCCGGACGGGACGTCGGAGCCCTCGTAGGTTTCGCCGGAACTCGCGGCGTCACGGCGAGGGCGGGCCGGCCGGAACGTCCGGACTACCAGGTATCGCAGCACGTCCTCGGTGATCTGGAGGCTGCGCTCGAGCTCGGCGATCGCCTCCGCGGGGGACTCGAACGCGATGATGTGGTACGACCCCTCGCGGTACCGCTCGATCGGATAGGCCAGGCGGCGGCGGCCCCAGGGCGCGACCTTGATGATCTGGCCACCCTCGGCGACCACGTAGCGGGTGGTGCGGTCGATGACCGCGGAGGCTCGCTCGTCCGGCGCGTCCGGCCGGAGCACGAGCATCAGTTCGTAGCGGCGCACGATGTGCTATCTCCTTCCAATGGGATCTGCCCCGCTGACGGGAAGCCCGTCGCGGAGCCGAAAGGACCGCGGAAGAATAGCACGGGCCTTGGCTCGTCCCGCCGTGCGGGCGCTGACTGGCCACCGCGCCGAGGAGACGTGCGGCCTTGGGCCGGCTCACCCACCCGAGCCTGGAGGACGGCTCCGCCAGGTGGAGACTGGCTGACGCAGGCTCCCCGTGTATCCTTCGCGACGTCATCCCTCCATCGGGCCATGCATCGAAGGGCATCCGCCCACGTCCGGGGAACCCGTGCAGCTCTCGATCCTCGTACTGTCCAACGACCGCGCCGCTGCCGACGCCCTGACAGCCTCGCTGACCAAGTCCGGTCACGGGGTCACGGTGATCGCGAACCCTGGCGATATCGTCGCGTCCGCAGCGGGTCACAGCCTGGTCATCGTCGACCGGCTCCCGTCGGCGATCAAGGTCGGCGACGTCATCGTCGGCGTGCGCAGCCACGAGGCCACGCGCGTGGTGCCCATCCTCGCCGTTGCCCAGGCCGACGACGTCGAGGAACGGATCAGGTTGCTCGAGGCCGGCGCCGACGACGTGATCACCAAGCCCTTCGACCTGGCCGAGCTCGAGGCCCGGATCGAAGCCCTTTCGCTTCGAGCCCAGCGCACCCGCGGCAGCGGCCCCGCCACGTCGCAGGCGATCGGCGACGGCCAGGGGCGACGTGTGATCGCGGTGTTCAGCCCCAAGGGCGGGGTCGGGACCACGACCATCGCCACCAACCTCGCGATCCTGGCTGCCGAGCGCAAACCGGGCGCCGTGCTGCTGATCGACCTCGATCTCGCCTTCGGGCAGGTGGCTTCCCACCTCAATCTCCAGCCGAAGCAGACGCTGCTGGAGCTCATTCGCGATGACGCTGCCCTCCATGAGGCCGAGCTGTTCCGCACCTACACGATCCATCACCCGAGCGGGGTGCAGGTGCTCGCCGCCCCGCCCACACCCGGCTACTCCTCGCTGATCGGCGCCGAACAGCTGGAGCTGATCGTCGCGCGAGCTCATGAAGCCTACGAGACCGTCGTCATCGACGCCGGAGCGCTGCTCGACGACCGGATGCTGGCGCTGTTCGGGCGCGCCGATACCGTTATCGTCCCGGTGCTGCCCGAGATCCCGGCGCTGAACGCCGTCCACCTCCTGCTCGACCAGCTGTCGGAGACAGGCGCCATGGGCGCCACGACCCTGTTCGTGCTGAACAACGCCTTCGCACGAGATCTCCTGAAGCGCGGCGACGTCGAGGGTGCGCTCGGCGCCCGAATCACCGCTGACCTGCCGTATGACCCGATCGTCTACCTGAAGGCGGTCAACGAAGGGAACCCGGTGATCCGCGGCGCGCCACGCTCACAGGCCGCCGACCGGCTTCGGGATCTGGCCGAGATCGTGCTCGGCCCCGTCGCTGCGACCACGGATGCGACTGGCGATCCCCCACCCAAGGAGCGCCGAGGGCTGTTCGGGCTCCGTCGCTGAACGACAGCTCGTCGATCCGCGGCTCGTCGCATCTCAGCCCGCTCTGCGACTCGGCGGACTGAAGGACGTCGGGGCCAGGGTCTCCCGACTGCAGCTCGTCCGAGCTCGCGTCCCATCGCGGCGACCCGATGAACAGGTGCTGCCAGTACCAGCACTCGCAATCGGGGCACAGCCGGTCGTCCTCGGCGGCCTGGCGGGTCCCGTCGGCCGGCATGTCGGTCCAGCATTTCGACCGGCCGTCGTAGTCGCCGGTCCAGCCGTAGAAGTGGGCCACACCGGGCACGGATTCGCCGGTGCGCCAGGCATCGTCGTTGAGTGGGCGGGGCGTTGCGAATCGCATCACGACAGTGATCTGCCTCGAGGATCGGGCGCGCCATGACCCGGAGGTACCGACCGGCGCACGGACCGCACGCCGGCTGCAGGGTGGGTTCGCGTCCCCCGGTGTCATCCTGCTTCACGGGCGGGCCTCCCGTCCGCGCCGGCCCGTCCGCCCGTACCAGCCGGTGATCGGGGGCCAGCCGGCGTTCCGGCGCCGTCCGGTGCGGATCGCCGCGCGGTCGATGCCGCCTCACCCCGCCGAGCATGCCGGAGTACCGCCGCGATCGTTCGGGCAGGCGTGGTGGCGAGTGCTGTGATCAGGATGGCGGGCGCCGCTCGCGCGCGCCTCTTGAAGGACACTCCTCCGCTCGCCAGTCGAGGAACAGAGGACGGCCCCGGTACGTCCTACCATCGTGAAGCCGCGACGGCTCCTGGTCTGGCTGACAGCGTTCACGGTTGTCGCGTGCGCTCCACAACCCTCTCCATCGGTTGGAGTCGAGTCGCCGTCGCCCGCGCCATCGCCAACGCCGAGTACTCAGTTCCCTTCGCCTTCACTCTCGGCTTCGCCACCACCATCGCCCAGCGTGCTGTCGCCCTTGCCGATGCCAACGCCAGGCGACACGCTCTATGACCTGCCAACCGTGGAGGAAGTGGCCTTCAGCGACGTCTGTGCGGGAATCGGCCTCGAGGGCTTCCATCTGACGGGCGACCCGAGCGACGCGCGAGTCGCGTGGCTGGTGAGCGAAACCGGCGGGCGACGCAACGTCCTGTTTCCGCCGGGCCTCCAGGCGCGCTTCGTGCCAACGCTCGAGATCGTGAGCTCTGATGGCGTGGTGGTAGCGCGCGAAGGCGATAGGGTCTACGGGGGGTGCGTGACCGGCCGGCCGGGTCCCGACGACCTCCTCGTCATCTTCCACTGACCAAGCGCTGGTCGCGATGGCGGTCGGGCGACATGTGCCGCCCGGCGCCCGGTTCGCCCCGCTGCCCCTGCCGATCGGTCAGGCGCGGTGCGGAACCGGGGCGCGTGGCGAGCCTGGACGGCGCCCAGTTACGCTCGGTTTGGCTCCGCTGGGCGGTCAACCCTCGTGACCGGCGAAGAGGACTTGCGATGACGAGCGACGATACCGAACGGGCTCATTGGCTTGAAGGCTTCCCGGCAGCGGCACGCGATGACTTGCTCGCCGCGCTCGTCATGGTCGAGATCCACGCGTCAGCGGCGTTCCATGGCGCCAAACGCACCCAGGAGGCCGTTGCCTCCCTTGATGAGCTGCGTTCCGTGGGTGACGCGAGTCAAGCCGTCGTTTCGCTTCACCTCGCGACAGAGGCCGCACAGCGGTACTGCGAGGCGACCGGCGACACGTCGCCGCTGACGCGGAGGGGGCTGGACAGCGCGGCCTCCCGGGCGCGGTAGATGCGCGACGCGGTGATGCACTGGGATGACAAGACTTCGCGAGTGCCGACGTCGGGCATCGCCATCCACAATCTCGACGTCTTCATCCGTGCGCCGTCAGGGTGCCAATCTTGGTGCCGAGGGCGAGGTTCGAACTCGCACGGGGTTGCCCCCAGCGGTGTTTAAGACCGCCGCGTCTGCCGCTTCCGCCACCTCGGCACGATCATGTTCCGGACGTGGCCATCGTAGCGACCAGGAGCCGCGACCCGGGGCCACGTGCAGCACGGGACCGCTCCGCGCATTCTGGCCGCGCCCGCGCCCCCCTGTTGCCTCCGGGGCCGCTGCCAGACGGCCGTCGAGCGTGCCGGCGCCTCGGTCGTACCGGCCTGCCGATCGGTCAGGCGCGCTGCAGAATCGGGACGCCGGGAGGCTGGACGGCGCCGCTCATCCGGCACTCACCCGCGTGGCGTGCTCCAATCCGAATGCGCCGCGGATCCCGTCCTCAACCACCGGGCGTCGGACGAGGAACTGGCTGCTCAGCAGGGGCTTCAGCCCTGCGACCGCCTGAGGAGCTGCCATTCCAGCTGCGAGGGCATCGGGGGTGAGCCTCTGCATCCTGGTCCTCAGCCCTGCCGTGAGGGCACTGCGCCGAATGTCGGTTCCGTGATCCATGGTGTTCACCGTGTGACGTGTCTGGCGCCGTGGCGCCTTGGCTCGATTGTCTGATGGTCCGGGATGAGGCGCAATCGCTGAGAAGGCACCCCTGCGCGCGGCAATGGTCATTCGCACGTGGGTAGCCGTCCGCCGCGGCAGGATGGGAAGCGCGGCACCTTCGGGCCCGCGGAGCGGATGCGAGCCTAATCGGGCGTAAAGCGGACCGGGTTCGCCGAGCCGCAGTCGACCTCGACCTCGAACGGCTTCGTCATGGTGGATCCCCCTTCCCGACGACCGGGCCGGACCGCCCGGCGAGTCGCCTCCGAGAGCCTGCCGCGCCAGACCTAATCCGTCGGGAGCTTCCGGCTTCACGACGACGCCGGTTCGAAGGTTGACCTCTCGACCTGCATCGCGGCGATCGGCTCGCGTTGACAGGCTTCCCCGCACGGCTCGTCCCAGAACGCGATCGTGATCGGCACGTCCATGTGCTCCCAGTCGCCCTGAAGCTTCACCCATTCGGTCGCCTCGGCATGGATCGGCCCTCTCTGGACCTCGACCTCGCCGAGCGCCCGGCACGTCTCGAACTGGTCAAGCTGCCACCCGGAGACCCGGTAGTAGTAGGTCCGGCCGCTCTGGTTCTCGATCATGATCGTCGCGCGGTCGGTCGACTTCGCTGTGATGCCGGGGATCCCTCCGAGCGGGTAGGGCGGCCATGTCCGGCCCGGGCAGAAGGTCGCCGAGGCGTCGGACAACGGGACCGGATCAACGTACGCGAACCCGGCAGGTGCGTCGGTACAGGCGTCGTCGCACGGGTGGTCCCAGAACTCGACGCCGATCCGAAGCTGCCCGCCCCATCCTGGATCCTCGACCGTGGCCCCGAACGTGTCGTGGGGGGCGAGATCGCGTCCCGGACTGTCGGTGGCGGTCATGTACCCAGTGCACGGGAGGTCCTCCCACGCGGCCACCCGAGCGACCCACGGCTGATCGGTGTCGTTCCGGACGCGGACCGTCGTCCCGGACACGATCTCGACGGTCAGCCCGACCGGGGCAGCCGCGTAGCCGTTCGGCGGCCAGTCGTGACTGCCGCCGCATGGCGTGCCGACCGCCCCCTGCGGCCTGGACGAGGGTGCCCCAGCAGGCGACGAGGCACATCCCTCGAACATCATCGCCATCGCGACCGCGACGACGAACAAGGTCGACTTCGCCATGTCAGGTCCCCCTTCGCCCGCTGTCAAGCAACTGGACGCACGCCACGTCAAGCCTGTTCCTGCCCGCAGCGGGAGCCTACCGCGCCCGGATCCTGAACTTCTGCCCGGCGTGCCTCGGCCGGGTCGGCGAGGATCGCCCCTGACGCGCCACGGGGAGTGCCGGTCGGAGATCGACCCGGAAGCGGTCGTGGCGTCCAGGATGGCGTCCGGCCGCCCCCCAGGAGACGACGGAACCGCCCCCGGAGGAGTGGTTCTGAGTTCGGAAGGTGGAGGCGACGATCGGATTCGAACCGATGAATAAGGGTTTTGCAGACCCCCGCGTTAGGCCACTTCGCCACGTCGCCAGGCTCGGCGGCGCGCCGCCGAAATCGATCAGATTGGCTGCCCCTCGAGGATTCGAACCTCGGCTAACGGATCCAAAGTCCGCTGTCCTACCACTAGACGAAGGGGCAGCGGTGCCGGAAGTCGATCTCGGATGCAGGGAGGATGGAGCGGAAGACGGGACTCGAACCCGCGACCCTCACCTTGGCAAGGTGATGCTCTACCAACTGAGCCACTTCCGCTCGATGCACCGACCGCTGGGTTGGTGCCGAGAGCCAGAATCGAACTGGCGACACCGCGATTTTCAGTCGCGTGCTCTACCAACTGAGCTATCTCGGCCCGGTCCCGGGTCCCCTCCCGGGGCCCGTCGGCGGGGCGGAGGATATCACGCGCGCCGAACGGCAGACAAGACGGCCGGGACCGGCCGCTGGCGCTCTGACACGCCTTCTCAGGACCCTCCGAGCGTCGCCTGGGCGCGCGGATCGAGCACCATCGCCGGCTGCGCGACCGGTGGCGAGCCGGCCAATGCCCGCAGCCGATTGATCCGGTCGAGCACCGGCGGATGGGTCGAGAACAGGTCCGACTTGCGGTCGCTGACGCCCTTCATCGGGTTCTCGAAGTACAGGTGCTGGGTGGCCCGGTTGGCGGCCTCGAGCGGCTCGGTGTCGAGCGCGATCTTGGCCAGCGCCCGCTCGAGACCCACCGGGTTGCGGGTGAGCTCGACCCCGGACGCGTCGGCCATGTACTCGCGCTGGCGGCTCACGGCAAGCTGGACCAAGCGCGCCATGATCGGGGCGATGATCGCGAGCAGGATCGCGATCGCGAAGATCACGATCTGGACGCCGCCGCCACCGGATCCCCGATCGCGCGAGCTGCTGCGTCGCCCGCCACCCCAGAACGTGAACCGCAGGAAGAAGTCCGCCAGCAGCGCGATCGAGCCGACGAGCACCCCCACCATGAGCGAGAACCGGATGTCGTAGTTGCGGACGTGCGACAGCTCGTGGGCCATCACACCCTGCAGCTCCTCGCGATCAAGCTTCTGGAGCAGGCCGATCGTGATCGCGACCGACGCGTGCTGCGGGTCGCGGCCCGTGGCAAAGGCGTTGGGCGCCGTGTCGTCGATCAAGTAGACGCGGGGCATGGGCACATTGGCGGCGATCGCCATCTCGCGGACCACGTTGATCAGCTGGGGCTGCGATTGCTCGGTGACCTCCTTGGCACCCGACGAGGCCAGGACGAGCGAGTCACCGAGGTAGTACGAGAGCAGCGACGCCACCAGCCCGACGGCGATCGCGATCCCGGTCGAGGGCAGAGCGTAGGCAGGGTCGCCGGTCACGGCCCAGCCGATGAACAGGCCGAGCGCGCCCAGCAGGACGATGACGGCGAGGGAGAGCAGCACCGAATTGCGCCGGTTCTGCCCGATCTGGTCGTAGAACGTAGCCATGGGTCGAGGTCAGGGGTCGGGGGTCAGCGACGGGCGCCCGCGGTCACGCGACCGGGCGTCTGCCGGGCACTGGTGCCCATCAGGTCACGCCGCGCCGGTGACCGTCAGCTGAGGCTCAGGTCGACGTTGGGGACCTGCTCGGCCTCGGGCTCTGCGTCGAAGAAGTCGCGCTTGGTGAAGCCCAACGTGCCCGCGATCAGCACGGCCGGGAGGGTCTGGATCGAGTTGTTGAAGTCCAGCACGGTCGCGTTGTAGTGCTGGCGAGAGAAGCTGATCTGGTTCTCGGTCGTGGTCAGCTGCTCCTGGAGCTGCATGACGTTCTGGTTGGCCTTGAGCTCCGGGTAGTTCTCGACGACCGCGAACAACGAGCGCAGGGTACCGGTGAGCGCGTTCTCCGCGGCTGCCTGCTCGGTGGGTCCCTTGGCGCCCGCGGCAACGGCGTTCGCGCGAGCCTCGGTGACCTTGGTCAGGACGTCCTTCTCGAACCCCATGTAGCCCTTCACGGCCTCGACGAGATTCGGGATCAGGTCGTGGCGACGCTTGAGCTGGACGTCGATCTGACCGAACGCCTCGTCGATCCGATTCCGGCGCGTGACCAGGCCGTTGTACAGGCCGACCACGAACAGGCCCACGATCACGACGATCGCGATCAGGATGATGAGAATGACGGTGCCGTCCATTCGGTCTCCTCGAACCCGCCGCTCGACGCCGCGCGCGCGGTCGGCCCAGCATACCCCCACCGGGTTGCCGCCGAGCGAGCGCCCTGACGGTCGGGGGCTGCCTCCACGGGCGGCGACTCGCGGCGACGGCGAGCCCGCTCCTGGTGGATTGGTGGGCGGTGGAGTGGTGGGCGGTGGAGGACTCGAACCTCCGACATCCTCGGTGTAAGCGAGGTGCTCTGACCAACTGAGCTAACCGCCCGGGACGGGCCGATCCGGGGGATGAACCGTAGACGGCAACGGGCGGCCACCGGGCCGCCCGTTGATGATCAGGAGGGTGGTGCCCAGGCCGGGACTTGAACCCGGATGAGTTGCCTCATACGCCCCTCAAACGTACGCGTATACCAATTCCGCCACCTGGGCACGAGTGCTACGCCGACCGACCGAGATCCACACGAGAGGGCCGTGGTACCGAGGAAGGGATTTGAACCCATACGCCCTTGCGGACACTAGCTCCTGAAGCTAGCGCGTCTACCAATTCCGCCACCTCGGCATGGATCCCGCGCGTGGATCGGGGCGCCCGAAGGCTCACCGGTCCGCAGCGAGGCGCCATGCTAGCACATCCCAGAATCGGTCGCCCGGCCCTGTGATCAGCCGCGGCGTGGCCCCCTCGAGGCCCCGTTCGAGCACCACATCGTCCAGCCAGGCGAGGGGCAGCATGGGCAGCCGATCGCTCAGGCCGGCCAACAGCGCCTTCCAGGCAGCGGCGCGAACGTCACGGGTGCCCGGTGACCGGGCAGCCTCGAGCAGCGCGTCCAGCTTGGGGTCCTGGTAGCCACTCAGATTGCTCCCGGTCGCGAGCACCTGCGTCGATGCGAGCAGCGGGTACAGGTCCGGCTCGAGGCCCAAGGTGATGTCCAGCACCGAGGCGGTGAACGCGCCGTCCCTGAGCCGACCGGCGAGGTCGCTGGCCGGCAGCTCCACCAGGTCGACCTGCATCCCGAGCGCGGTCCACGCGTCACGCACGAACGCGGCGGCGGCGGCCAGCCCCGGGTTGGCATCGGCGGGAACGCTCAGCAGCTCGATCTGGTACGGGGTCTTCGCGCCCGGCGCGCGCCACTTGCCGTTGACCTTCGTCCAGGACGCCGCCTTGAGCAGCGTCGCGGCCTTCTTGAGATCGAACTGGACCGGCTTGACCGAACCCGCGTCGTACGCCCACCAGCCAGGCGGCACCAGGGCGTCCGCGCGGCGAGCGTCACCGCCCATGACGTCCGTGATCAGCGCATCGCGGTCGATGGCAGCCAGCAGGGCCTGCCGGGTCCGGACGTCGCTGAGCTCCGGGTGGTCGGGCCGAAGGCTCAGCAGGACGGTGGCCAGCGTGGTCGTGGGGTAGCTGATCCGCTCGATGCCGGGAGTGCCCGCGAATGTCGCGGTCGCCTCAGGGCCCAGCCCCGACACGGCATCCACCTGTCCGGTGCGGAAAGCGTCGGCAGCTGCCAGGTCGTCGGGGTAGAAGTCCAGCTCGATCTGCTGCAGATACGGAAGCGGCCGCACGTCCGACGGCCTGGGCACGGGCGTGGCCAGCGAATCGATCCAGGGCGATGCGGTTGCGGCCTCGTCGGGCGGCAGCACGACACCCGGCGACCCCATCGCGATCAGCACGGCATGCTGGTCGTCCAGCTCCGACAGGGCGAATGGCCCGGTACCCACCGGCAGCCGGGCAAAGTCGCTGGTCGCGAGGTCGGCGAACGGGATGCCGGCCAGCAGATGCGCCGGCAGCAGTGGTTGGGTCGCCGCAGCGACGAACCCACTCACCGGCGTATCGAGCGAGAGCGTGACCGTCTTGTCGTCGATCGCCTCTGCCGTCACCTCCGCCCACGAGGCTGCAGTGGCCCCGGACGCGTCAGGATTCTTAAGCGCCTCGATCGTGTACACCACGTCGGCGGCGGTCACCGGCACGCCGTCCTGCCAGGTGGCATCGTCACGGATCCGGAAGGTCCAGGTCCGGCCATCCGCGTCGACCGTCCAGGACCTGGCGAGGTCGGGCTCGAGCGTATCGTCCGGACCGAGCCGGACGAGGCCGCTGAAGATCAGCCCCACCAGGGTCCGCTCGGACCGGGACCGGGCCGTGACCGGGGTGATCGACTCCGGGGCACCGACCACGGCCTCCCGGTAGACGACCGGGGGCGGTGGGGTGGTCTCGGGCGACGCGTCGGGCACGGCATCTGCCACGGGGGCCGCCCGCGGAATGGCCAGCGACCCGCCGAGCAGGATCAGGACCAGGGTCAGCACGGCCACGACCGCGCGGTCGCGCCGGTTCAGCGACATGGAGCCGTCCGGCGATTGGCCCCCTCGCCGGGGTCAGCCAATGGTCGTGAAGGCAACCAGCGCGAACAGGATGAACAGCACCAGCAGCACGATCGTGAACTGCCACAGCCGGCGCTCGACGCCGCGACGGCTGCGGTAGACGGCCGAGTCGCCGCCAAAGGTGCCGGACAGGCCCGTGCCGCGCGCCTGGAGCAGGATGGCGGCCATGAGCGCAATGCTGAGCAGGATCTGGCCGACGGCCAGGATCGGGTTCACGGAAGCGATGACCTCCAGGGGGTGACCGTGCCGGATGGTAGCAGACCCGGCGGTCCCACCCGGCGGACCGGGGCGGGCGCCTCCCGGGTTGCTGCCTGGATGCCCGCCCGGGAGCGCTCAGCCATCGCCCAGCCGGGACTGGCCGGTCATCCCGTCCCAGCGCGGCAGCCCCGCGATCTCGAGGATGGTCGGGGCCACGTCGGCCAGGACACCGTCGCGCAGCGATCGCCGGCGCAGGCTTCGTCCCAGGACGACCAGCGGCACCGGGTTGAGCGAGTGCGCGGTGACGGGCTTTCCGTCCCGGTCCCGAAGCTCGTCGGCGTTGCCGTGATCGGCGGTGATCAGGAGGGCCGCACCGGGACCATCGGGGTCCGCCGCCTCCACGCGCTCGACGGCGCCAGCCACCCGTCCGAGGCATTCGTCGATGGTCTCGAGCGCCCGGATCGTGGCCTCCCAGACGCCGGTGTGGGCGACCATGTCGGGGTTCGCGTAGTTGGCCACGATGAAGTCGTAGCGACCGGATTCGATGGCGGCAACGAGCTCGTCGGTGACGCCCCTGGCGCTCATCTCCGGCTGCAGGTCGTAGGTCGCCACCTTGGGCGACGGCACGAGCCTGCGCTCCTCGCCCGGCCAGGCCGCCTCGCGGCCCCCGTTGAAGAAGTACGTGACGTGCGCGTACTTCTCGGTCTCGGCCACGTGGAACTGTGTCCAGCCGGCTTCCGAGAACGCACGGGCGAGGGAGCGCGCCTCCTCGGGCCCGAAGGCCACCTCGACTGGCAACCCCGACTCGTACTCGGTCATGGTGACGACCAGCAGGTCGCTGGGTGCCGGCCGGCCCTCGGGACTCGCCCGGTCGAAGTCGTCGAAGTCGCGATCGGCGAGCGCGTGGGTGAGCTGCCGTGCCCGATCGGCCCGGAAGTTGACGTGGACGATCGGGTCCCGGTCCCGGAGCGCACCGTCCACCCCGTCGACCACCGTGGGCGCGACGAACTCGTCGTTCTCACCGCGCCCATACGCGGCCTCGATCGCGGCCGTGGCCGTCGGCGCGTGCTCGCCGGAGCCATGGACGATCGCGTCGTAGCCGCGCTCCGTACGATCCCACCGCCTGTCGCGATCCATGGCCCAGTAGCGGCCTCCAACGGACGCGATGCGCGCATCGGAATGCACCGCGCCAAGGCGCTGCTCGAGGTCCGTCACGTACCCGATGGCCGACCTCGGCGGCGTGTCCCGGCCGTCGAGCAGGGCATGGATCCGGACCGATGGAACGCCGCGCCGGGCGGCGAGCTCGACCAGCGCGATCAGGTGCCGGTCGTGGGCGTGGACGCCGCCGGGGCCGACGAGCCCGACGGTGTGCAGGCGGCCGGTCTCGATCGCCCGGTCACACGCCTCGTTGAGCGCCGGCCTATCGAAGAAAGTGCCGTCCTCGATCGCCGCGTCGATCCGCGGCAGGTCCTGGAGCACGGGCCGGCCGGCGCCCAGGTTGAGGTGGCCCACCTCCGAGTTGCCCATCTGCCCGACGGGCAGCCCAACGGCTCCCTCGGACGCCTGGAGGGTTGCATGCGGCCAGTGCGCCAGAAGGTCCCGCCAGCGAGGCATCGACGCGGCAGCGATCGCATCGGCCTCGGGACGGTGGCCGATGCCGAAGCCGTCGAGTACGACCAGGACGATGGGCCGTGGTCGCAACCCGCCCGTCACGACGCGAGGCCGCGGGCCGCCGCAGTGACCCCGGCGCGCGCGACGATCCCGGCCATCTCGTTGGGCTTGAGGGACGCTCCACCGACCAGGGCGCCGTCGATTGCCGGTTCGGCGAGGAACTCCCCGATGTTGGCGGAGGTCACGCTCCCGCCGTACAGGACGGGTGTGTCGTCGGCCAGGCTCCCCCACCCGATCGCCCGCAGGCTGCTCCGGATGGCGTCACCCATGGCGGCGGCATCGGCGCCGCGCGCGTTGCGTCCGGTGCCGATGGCCCACACAGGCTCGTAAGCGATCACCAGCCCGGCCGAGGCCAGCGCGGCGGGATCCCGACCTTCGAGCGCCCCGCGCAGCTGCGTGCCGACAACCGAGGTCTCGCGGCCAGCCTCGCGGTCCGCAAGCACCTCGCCCACGCAGAGGATGGGTCGAAGGCCCCCTTCGATCGCACGGTCCAGCTTGAGGCCGATCAGCTCGTCCGTCTCGCCATGCTGGGCGCGCCGCTCAGAGTGCCCGAGGATGACCCACGTCGCAAGGCCGGCCAGCATCGGGACCGAGACCTCGCCCGTGTACGCCCCGGCAAGCTCGTGGTGGACGTTCTGGGCACCGATTCCGACGTCCTCGCCGATGATGGCGTCCCTGACCGCGGCGAGACACACGAAGGGCGGGCAGATCACCCGGGTCACCCCGGGCGCGATCGTCCGGGACGCGATCGTCCGGGACAGCTCCCCGGCATCGGCGGGGGTGGTGTTCATCTTCCAGTTGGCGGCAATCACGATCGAGCGCATGCCCTCATCATGCCAGAGGCGCGGTCACCTTCCCCCGGCCGCTTGGCCCTGTGCCGGGTTCCCGTCGGCCCGGTCCCGGCTAGCCGCTCGTCCTCCCCGATCCGGCGCCGGATGGCCGGTGGCCTCGGCCGCGACGGACGGGGCACGATCGGCGGCCGGCGCCGGCCCGTCCCTTCCGGTCCGCGTGGCGGCGACCGATCCCTTCGTCATCGTGCAGCGCGAGGCGCTCAAGCCGGTCCAGCGCCCGCTGCACGGCCGACCGGTGGAGGTCGAGCCGGGCCGCGATCTCGGACAGCGGCGCCTCCGGCGTCTCGCGACGAGCGGCCGCCACGGCGCGCACCGTCCGCGGCTGGACGGCCAGCCTTCCATCCGCGTCGAGGACGTCGATCGCGGCCAGCTGGCGCCCGGCTGCGGCAACTGACCGCTGGAGGTTCGCGGACTCCGCGTTGATCACACGGTTGAGGTCACCGCGAAGGCTGCGCGCGACGCTTCGCGCCTGGAGCTCCAGCAGCGAGGCGTTGGCACCGATCCGGCCCAGGAACGCCGCGATCGACTCGGTGCTCTTCCAGGTCACCACGCCCAGGCCACGCCGCATCCGCCACGATGCCGGCAGCCCAATGTCATCGAGCCGCCGGGCCAGGTCGGCCGCCTCGTCCGAGGGCACCACGAACTCCAGGTGCGCACGGCCCCCGGCAAGGCTCAGGGATCCGCGCGCGAGGAACCGGCCCCGCAGCCACGCCATCCGGCAGTGCTCGGCTGCGGCCGGCCAGTCGAGGATCTCCTCCGGCAGCACGAACGGCCGTCGAGCGCCGGGCGACTCCGCATGCCGGGCACCGAGCCTGACGGCCAACCTGGCCACGGTGGGCTCCCGGCCGACGGGACGCGAGCCGAGGCCGGCGATCTCCGCCCGCCGGTCGCAGGCTCTGGATGGGTCGATCGCCGCGAGCTCGGCGCGCACCGCCGCGACCAGGTCCCGATCCGATGCCGACATCCCCGACCGCTCAGGCCGTCCGCTCGACGCGGGCCGCGGCGGGCCGGCGGCGGTGGCCGCCCTCCCGCTCCCAGGCAGCGATGATCGCGCCGGCCAGCCGGCCGGGATCGTGGTGATGCGCGTTGACCGGATCGACCACGTCGTCGAGGATCAGCCGTGGCGGCTGCACCGTTGTCGGCGGCCAGCGCAGGCTCACCGGCGCGGCGCCCCAGCCGGGCGGCCGGAGCGCGTCGAGGCGGTTGTTGGCCAGCACGATGTGCGGCAGCTCACCGGCACCGTGCCGCGCGAGAGCTTCCACGTGGTCGGCGAGGTCGAACCCGTCGGTCTCGCCCGTCTGGGTGGCCACGTTGCACGTATAGACGACCAGGGCCCCCGAGGCGGCGATCGCCTCGCGGATCCCGGGCACCAGCAGCGCGGGCAGCAGGCTGGTGAACAGGCTTCCCGGGCCGATCACGATCAGCTCGGCGTCCGCGATCGCGTGCAACGCGTCCGGCGTGGGCTGGACGCTCTCGGGCGATACCCACACCCGATCGACCCGGGTCTCACGAGCGATCCGGCTCTGGCCGGTCACCTCCGTCCCGTCGACGAGCCGGGCATGGAGCGTGATGACGGTGCTCGTCGCTGGCACCACGCGACCCCGGACCGCAAGCACCCGGTTCATGATCCGCACGGCCTCCTCGAAGTTGCCGTGCTCGAGCTGGATCAGCGCCGCCATCAGCAGGTTGCCCATCGCGTGACCCTCGAGCGTGGTTGGGGGTGCCTCGAGTGCCTCCGGCGCCGCCGATGATGCCGATGCGTTCGGTGATGCCGGTGCGTTCGGTGATGCCGGTGCGCCGGTCGATGCCGTTCCGGGCTCGACCCCAGGGCCGGGGAACCGGTACTGGAGGAGGCGGCCCATCAGCGGCTCTGCATCTGCCAGCGCCACGATGCAGTTCCGGATGTCACCCACCGCCGGGATCCCCAGCTGGGCCCGCAGGACACCCGACGATCCTCCATCGTCGGCGACCGTCACCACGGCGGTCAGGTTGGAGGTGTGCTGCTTGAGCCCCCGCAGCAGCGTGGACAGGCCGGTCCCGCCCCCGATGGCGACGGCGCGCGGCCCGCGGGCCAGGAACCGCTTCTGGTAGATGACCTCGACCATCGGCTGGTCCCGATCCCACAGCGCGAACGGGTCGACGAGCGACCGGACGAGCCGGTACGCCCCGACCAGGAACAGGGCGAGCCCGAGGCCTCCGGCGATCAATCCGCGGAGCTGATACGGCAGGAACTGGAGGGTCAGCGCATCGACCACCACTCCGGCAGGGCCGTCCGGCGGAAGGTCGGTCGCCAGCTGGCGAAGGGCATGGGCGACGCCGAGCGCCAGCAGCAGAAGCCCCGCGAACGACACCAGCAGCCATCGCTTGACGCCGATGCCGACCGTCAGCCACCGGCGCAGGTTCAACGCTCCAGCTCGCGGTGGAACACGGCCACGGGCCCGAAATCGCGCTCGCGAAGCCAGCTCGCGAGCTCCTCGGCGATCACGATCGAGCGATGGAAGCCCCCGGTACAGCCGATCGCGATGGTGAGCCGCGTCTTACCCTCCTCGACGTAGGCCGGCACGAGCAGATCGAGCAGCTCGCGAAGCTGCCCGAGGAAGGCGCCCGCGATCGGCTGGCCGAGCACGTACTCGCGGACCTCCGGCGTGAGCCCGGATCGGGGCCGGAGCGCCTCGAGATAGTGCGGATTGCTCATGAACCGGACGTCGAGCACCAGGTCGGCCTCGAGCGGCACGCCGAACTTGAACCCGAAGCTGATCAGCTGGATGGACGGCCGGTCCGATCCCTGGACATCGCCCAGACGCGCGAAGATCCGCTCCCTGAGCTCCCGCAGCGAGAGGTCCGAGGTGTCGACGACGACGTCGGCCTGCCTCCGGATCGGCTCGAGCATCGCGCGCTCGACGTCGATCGACACCGCGATGCCGCGTTCGTCGGCCAGCGGGTGGCGGTGGCGCGTCTCGGAGAATCGGCGGATCAGGACGTCGTCGCGCGCCTCGAGGAAGAAGATCACGGGGCGGATCCCCCGCCCTTCGAGCGCGCCCCGCATGGCGCCGAAGGCGAGGGGCACGTCGCCGGCGCGCACGTCCAGCACGATCGCCGTCCGTGCGAACCGCTTCGGGTCGGTCGCCACCATGTCCGCCAGATCGCGCAACAGCTCGCCGGGCAGGTTGTCGACCACGAAGTAGCCGAGATCCTCGAACAGCTTCGCCGCGGCCGTCTTGCCTCCGCCGGAGAGACCGGTGAGCACGACCACGCCCTGACGCAGGCCCCCCCCACCGTCCGCCGCCGGCGAGGGCTCGGGTTCGGTGGGAACGGGGTCGGCGGCCGGCGCCCTGGTCACTGGCTCGTCCACCGGGCCGCTACTTCCCGCTGCGCCGGATGAAGAAGATCGTGCCCTCGAACAGCAGGTACATCGTCACGCCAAGCACCGTGGGGCTGACGAGATCGCCGCCGGGCGTGATCGCGGTGGCGAAGATCGCGATCCCCAGGATCGCGAACCGGCGGGCGCTCGAGAGGCGCTGCGAGGTCACGATGCCGACCCGCGACAGTCCGTACAGCAGGATCGGGAACTCCATGATCAGACCGAACGCCAGGAACATCGTGGTCACGAAGTCGAAGTACGGCCCGGCCGTGATCAGCGGGTGGAGGTAGTCGCTCGAGAACGAGAACAGGAACGCGACCGCGAATGGCAGGATCACGTAGGCGATCCCGACGCCGATCGCGAAGAACGCCAGCGCGAGCGGGATCCAGGGACGCACGACCCGGCGCTCGTCCGGGGTAAGGCCCGGCGCGACGAACGACCAGATCTGGTACAGGATCACCGGCATCGCGAGGATCACCCCGACGACCAGGGCGATCTTGATGTTGATCACGAACGCGTCGCCGAGGCCCGTGTACTGGAGCTGGTCGCTTGGCAGCGGCGACACCAGGATGCCGATGATCGGCGTGGCGAACCAGAATCCGATCACCCCACCGACCACGATCGCAAGCGCGATCCGGATCAACCGGTCCCGCAACTCCACGAGGTGATCGACGAGCGACATCTCCCCTGCCGCCGGCGGCGGGTCGGACGGCGTGGGAGACCCGGACGGTGCGGGAGACCCCGTCGAGGGCGACGGCTCGGGGGTTGGCGTCAGGAGCGCCGGCAGGCCGGAATCCCGGATCGCGTCGGCATCGGCCATGACGGCCCTCCGGGCGTGGCGAGCCTACGCGGTCGGCGTCGGCTGCTCGTCGGCCGCGGCCGTAGCGTTGCCGACCGGTCCCGGTTCCGGCGTGGCCACGGGCTGCGACGGGGTGGGCGCCGGGGTCTCGGCGTTCGGCACGGGCGCGGCCGTGGCGGTGGGCGCGGGTGCGGGTGCGGCCGGCTCCGGCGTTGGCGTGACGGGCGCCGGCGCAGCCGCGACCGCCGGGGCTGCTGCCACCGCTGCGGCGGCGGCCGGTGCAGCTGCTGCGGGCGCGGTCGGCTGCGCAGTTGCAGCCGGTTGCGGCGCTGGCGCCGGTTGCGGCGCAGGCGCGTCCAGCTCGGTGGATTCCTTGACGTCGGCGGCCGCCTTGCGGAACTCGCGGATGCTCTTGCCCAGGGCTGACCCGACGTCGGGGAGCTTGCCCGGACCGACGACGATCAGAGCGATGATCAGGACGATGATGAGCTCACCAGGGCCGATGTTGAACGGCATGTTGTGTTGACGACCTCGTGCTGGGACCCGCCCTCCTCCGGCGGCCCGGAGGCCGTCAGCGTAGCACAGCGAGTCGGCGGGCCCACTCGGCGGCCGCCTCGGCGACACGCTCACCCGGGTCCCAGGAACCTGCGCCCATGGCCGGTTCCAGGGCCGCCCGCGCGATGGCTCTCGAGACGTTCACGAGCAGCCCGCCACCCGGCTGAGCACCCGCCGGTGGCCGGGTCGCCGGCCCGGCGGCCAGCACCGGCTCCACCTCGCCGCCCTGGGCGCCGACCCCCGGCACCAGGAACGCGAGGCCGGGCGCGAGCGCGCGCGCCGCAGCGAGCTCGGCCGGTGCCGTGGCGCCGAGGACGAGGCCGACAGTCCCACCGGGTCCCCAGGTTGCGGCGCGGCGCGCGACCCTCGCCCAGAGCGGCTCTGCCGGTACCCGCCCCGCCTCGTCGGAAGCCACGGTGAGGCCCTGGAGCTCCGCCGCACCCGCGTTGGACGTCCGACACAGGACGTAGGCGAACCGGTCCGGCCGCGTGAGCAGCGGGGCGATCGCCTCCTCACCCAGGTACGGGTTGACGGTGACCGCGTCGGCGCCGAGCACATCGAACAGCGCCGTCGCCTGACGGACCGCGGTCGATCCGATGTCGCCGCGCTTGGCGTCCGCGACGAGCGGAACGTCGGACGGGACGATGGCCCGGATCCGCTCCAGTGCCGCCAGACCCTGCGAGCCGAAGGCCTCGAAGAAGGCGAGGTTGGGCTTGACGGCGGCCACATACGGCAGGGCCGCCTCGACGAGCAGCGTCGCAAAGCGCTCGACGCCCGCCAGCGTGGCAGGGAAGCCGGGGGGCAGCCGCTCCGGATCGGGGTCCACGCCGAGGCACAGCACGGTCCGCGTCGCGGCGCTCCGCGCACCGAGGCGCTCGAGATACCCGCCGATGGGACTCATCGGACACCCTCGGCGGCCCGATGCCGGCGGTCGCCGGCCGTTGGCCGAAGATGATCCTGTGTGCGGATCATGAGCCGGCTGGCGACGCCGATGGCATCTCGGTGGGTGCAGGCGTCGGCAACTGGTCCGGGGGGATGTACCAGCCAGGCCGTGACACGCCGTCGAGGCCCGCATTCGTGGTGAGGTCGATCGGGTCCTTGGCCGTCCAGCTCGGGCCGCTGCCCTCGAGCTGGATCAGGCGCAGGTCGATCACCTGCCCGACCACGTGCAGGTAGACGATCTGGTCTCCCTTCGGCGACCACGCGGGGGCCCAGCTGTTGCCGTCGTCGGTGAGCCGCATCACCTCTGCCCCGTTCGAGGCGTCGAGGATCACCACATCCGTTCCGAAGGCGCTCGTTCGCGTCGCCGCGATGTACCTGCCGTCGGGTGACCAGGACGGATACAGGTAGCCCGGCTTGGTGACCGCCTTCGTCTTGCCGTTGGCGGGGTTGTACGCATACAGCACCGACGCCCCCTTTGCGCCGTCGCGATCGTTGCGCACGTAGAGCAGGCGGCTGCCGTCCGGCTTCCAGGCCGGGTCCTGGTGCCCGAGCGGCGGCACCTGACTCAGTCCGAGGTCCTTGATCTTGCCGGTCTTGAGGTCGTACAGCTTGATCACGACGTCGCTGGTCGTGGGGTCCGGGAGGTCCGTCGCGATGGCCACGTACCGGCCATCCGGCGAGATTGCCGGCTCGCGGATGAACCCGTTCCACTTGAAACTGCCGGGCGGGTTCACCAGACCGTCCAACACCTTCGTCGGGCTGCCGCCCCCGGTGGGGACCTGCATCAGCGTGGGCACGTCGAGGCGGTAGTTCTTGATCAGGCCCCCGATCCTCCACTTGCCGTCGACCCGACGGGTTCTCACGAAGTAGACGGACTTGCCGTCCGGCGCGAAGGCCGGCATCGAATCATTGCCGCCCGTCGTCAGCTGGGTCGCGCCGCCGGCGTCCTGGGTCCAGATGTTGCCGTCCTTGGCGTACACCAGCGTTCCCGGCAGCTCGATGCCGGGTTCGGGCGTGGCGACGATCACGACGTTGGACGGGGTCGGCGTCTTCTGGACGTTCGGGTTGTCGGTGCTGCCGGGTGCGCCCCCACCATCTCCACCGGGGACGAACGGCAGGTTCCCGTTGCTCAGGCCCAGGGTTGTGACCGCGACGACCATCAACCCGATGACGGACACGAGCGCGGCAATCGACACACCGCCGGCCGACAGCGAGAAGGAAGGCCCTCTGGTCGAGCCGCGTCGCGGCTGCGGGCGCGCGCCGCCGCGCCGAGATGTCGTCACGCAATCCCTCCGTGTGTCACCCCTGCGGTCACCCCGGGACCCACCGGCTCCCCGCCCAACCGTCCCTCCGCCCGGCTCAACACCTCGGCCGCCCGGGGATGAGCGCCGGATGCGGACAGGTCCCGGACCTCCAGCTGCAGCGTCTCCAGGCCGCCGAACGCCCGGCTCGCGAGCCGGGCGACGACGTCCACCCGGTCGCCTTCGGACACGAGCTCGACGAGCTCCGGCCAGCCGAACGCGATGGCGTCCAGGACGTCGCGCTCGCGACGGAGGACGAGCTGGGTATGACCGCCGTTGGCCGCCCGGACACGTTGCACCGTGAGGCCGAGGACGGCCACCAGCGGTTCCGGGTTGCCGGTCCCACAGGGGCCGATGCGGGTCAGATCGCGGAACAGGTCGTAGTCGACGAGCATCGCCGGCAGCGCGAGGTCCACGCCCAGGGTGGCCCGCCGGTCCGCCGGTCCCGCTTCGGCCGCGAGTCGCAGGAAGCGGGTGGCGAACGTCTCCCAGCGCTCGGCCGGGATCTCGAAGCCCGCTGCGGCGGCGTGGCCACCGTGCCGGATCAGCAGGTCGTCGCAGGCATCGAGGGCCGAGGCAAGGTCGAGCCCGCCGTCGCCGCGGCACGAAGCCCGGATCACGTCGCCCAGGTCGGTGCCGATGACGGCCGGCCGGCCGGTCTCGTCCGCCAGACGACCGGCGACCAGGCCGAGGATTCCGACCGGGAGGGGACCCCAGGCGAGCAGCGCCGGAGCTTCGGGACCTCCCTGGGCACGGATGCCGCTGACGCCGGCACCGTCCCGGACCTCGGCGCCCGGGAGGGCCGTTGCCATGCCGTCGCTCCCTCCCGGCGCGCCAACCGCGCCGCCGGGCTCCGACAGCGACAGCTGGCCGGGCGCCTGCCCCGGGGCCGCCAGCCCGAGCGCCTGCCTGACCTCCGACAGCGCGACGCGCATCAGGTCACGCCGGGTCGCGTTGGCCACCTCGAGCGTGGCGGCCAGCTCGGACGCCTCCTCCGGCGTGCCGGCGAGGAGCAGCCTGGCGGCGTCGAGCGCCTCACCAACCCGACCGGCGGCATTGAGGCGCGGGGCCAGGACGAACCCCACCGTCTCGAGGTCTGCGGTGGCCGGGTTCACCTTCGCTCGAGCCATCAGGGCTGCGATCCCGGGCCGGGGCGCGGTGCGCATCCGATCCAGACCGAGCCGCGCGATGGCCCGGTTCTCCCCGAGGATGGGGACGACGTCCGAGACGGTGCCGATGGTGGCCAGGTCGGCGAGCTCGAGGGCCTCGGGTGCGGCATCCACCAGGTCCCCGAGGAGCAGCCTCGACACGGCGAACGCCACCCCGCTGCCCGACAGCCGCGGATCCGGATAGACCGAGTCGGTGCGCTGCGGGTTGACCACGGCGACCGCTGCGGGCATCACGTCCGGGACATGGTGGTGGTCGGTGATCACGACATCGATCCCGTGCGCGGTCGCGGCCTCGACCTCGGCCACGCTGGTCGAGCCGGTGTCGACCGTGACGATGAGGGCGACACCCTCGCGGGCGGCCGCGTCGACCGCCGCCAGCGACAGCCCGTGGCCCTCCTCGAGGCGCGACGGGACGTACGGCACCGTGTCCAGGCCCAGCCGGCGGAGCGTGAGAACCACCTGGGCCAGACCGGTCAGCCCGTCCGCGTCGAAGTCGCCGAACACCATCACCCGCTGGCCACGGTCCCTGGCGAGCGCGATCCGATCGACGATGGTCGCCGCGTCGGGCAGCAGGTGGGGATCATTGAGGCCAGCGAGCGGCGGTCCGAGGAACGCATCAAGCGACGCCCGGTCGGCAATGCCCCGGCGCGCAAGG
>Ga0315540_10000171_pt1 | contig 35460 bp, 56 predicted proteins | sample SalMarSW160110MG_FD_203677 | JGI IMG/M metagenome (GOLD analysis project Ga0315540, IMG submission 203677) | Salt marsh sediment microbial communities from the Plum Island Ecosystem LTER, Massachusetts, United States - Salt Marsh Sediment SW1601-10 ...
TTCCCACTCCTCCAGGTCAAGGTTCGCTGGGTTATCAAGAGGGCAATGGCGTCCGGTTGCCGAAGGCTCACCGTCGCGTCGCTGCGGGCAGCGATTCCACGAGCAATCGCCATCGGAGTCAGAGTGGCAGGAGCGTACGCTGAGACTGTGGCGTAAGTCGCGCTCTCTGGCTTGCAGTTCTTTGACGCGTTGGATGAGGGCCGGGACAGCCGAACGAGCAGCAGCAATGAACTCGGCCGTAGCCATCTCGCGCTCAAGCCGCTCGGGCCAGACGCTATCCCGGTACAACTCCCGGAACCTATGGGCAACCGTAGCGATCCACTCCTCGCCATCCGTTTGCGCTATCCCATACCTGTCATGCCCATCGACATGCGTCTCCCACGGCCCTTCGGTGGCTCGTTCTGCGAGCGCCTCAAGCTCAGCAAGATCAAGCATCACGCCTCCTCTGGATCATCTGGGCGCCTCGGGAAGGTAGGCCCAGAAGGTGACGTCATAGTCGGATGCTCGCCGGTCGCTGCCGAAGTAGAAGTATTTGCGCTGTGAGTCGTAGACGCCGATCATCACGGTGCCGCTCGTGAGCGCCACGAGTAGCTTGCTGGACTTCCGGTCAGCCCCGGTTCTGGGCTCCTCGAAGGCCATGCGCACCCACACGATAGTGACGGCATGAATGTTGCTGCTCATGCGTATTAGGCTCCCCGTATCGTGAGTACATCATTCATCTGATTCTCCTTACGCCTTTCGCGCCGATCATCACGAACTCCCGAACGCAAGCTCGTCGTTCTTGCGCTTGGCGATTGCTTGCGTGCCAGCGTTCTCGGCGGCTTCCTTGAGGCCGTCATTCCACCCGTTCTTCCAGCCGCGCAGAGCGGCCTTGTGAAGCGCCCCCTTGATCGCGTTGCCCTGCGCCTCGGTGGCGATGTGTCGCCGCAGGTCGGCATACGTCTGTTCGACGATCTCTTCCTTCAGTGCCATCACGAACTCCATCCCGTCAGTCGCCGATACACCTCGCGCGTGGCTTCTACATCGGCGACGTTGTACTTCACCACGCTGTCGTAGTCCCCCGCCTGGATGGCGTCCCACACCTGCGAACCGTCGATGCCGCCCTTCGGCGAGGGGACGCCTAGCGCCACGCACAGCTTGTCCAGGCTGACGCTATCGCTGAGCCGGTCGTTGCCGGTCCACAGCACGTTGGTGTCGTGCCAGGTGTCGGACCATGACCGGTCCATGTAGGGAATGCGGATGGACGGCTTGGCTCCCGTGACGATGCTGCGCTGGTGCAGGAACAGCATGTCGAACATGATCTTGTGGCCGACCCAGATCAGCCCGACGTCGCTGGCCTGCTCTGCCAGGTCGGACCATATCTGCCGCAGGTAGTCGCCCTCTTCGCGCTGATCAATGTTGCGGAATGTTCCGAGCACGGGGCCGTCGTCGATGGCGTAGGAGGTGACCACTACCTCGCCGAACGCGCCGTCGAGCGCCGTGTTGCGATAGGCGCGCTCGTAGTTGTCCGCCAGCCACTTCGTGATCGTTTCCTCCTTCGTGTAGTTGCTGGGCGGCCTGAGGTTGTTGTGCACGTACTGCTGCAGCATGAGCTGCTGCGTTGGCACAGTCTCGATGTCGATGAAGAGTCGCTTTCCATCCGGTGCTGCCATCACGTCCCCTTCCCCTTGCCTGTGAATATAGCTAGAAGCCCGTACCCGTTCTCGCCGTGGTAGGTTTCACCACATGCCGAACCGTCTTGTCGCTCGGTGTGAGTGAAGCCACCGTCGAAGAAGGTGTTCGGTTCATCGCAGGCAGCCTTCTCTCCGCATGCTGGACATACCCATGTCACGTAGAGCCGCGCCTGAGGGCTGACATCCAACGCTTCTTGCATGATGCGGACGATCTCGTCGCGATGCTTCGGGTTATGAATCGACGCTGACATGTCCGTCGCCCCGTCTGGCGCGCTGGAAGCGCGGCCCGCGCCGAATGATCCTGAGCCCCTGAGCGACTCCCAGTAGGTGCTGGAATTCCGGGTGTGTGGCGACCACTGGCGGCATGATCACGAGCCCCTCCTCGCGCTCTGGCTTGTCGCCGGCTCGTTGTTCGTAGGCGTCGACCATGATACAGGTCTCGCCTCGAATGTGGTAGGTGATCCACAGCCTTCTGGTACCAACATGGCTGTTCGCTAGAATGCACTGTCGAATCTTCACGGTTCCTCCTTCCTCATGGCCCGGCGTTCTTCATCCCTGATGAACAGTCGTCTGCCTGCTTGTGCCGTCATGAACGCTCCTCCCTGATACCGCTCAGGTGCGAGTGCCTGTCGATGTGGAACTTGGCTCGGCCCATGATGCCGTGGAAGATGGGTTTCATCTCCTCGGTGGCAGGGGCTAGGTCGATAATGGCTTGGCAGTAGCCAAGGTTGTAGTTCGCCATTCGCAGGTGTATTGCCCGCATCCATGCCTTGCTGCGCTTCACGGTTCCTCCTTCCTCATGGTCCGGCGTTCTTCATCCCTGCTGAGCGGCCTCCTTCGCCTGCCGCAGGGCTAGGCGCGCCATTTCGTCCACCCTGCGGTTCACGTAGGCCGGCGTTCCCGGCCCACGCTGGTGGCCCTTCACCCAGACGAAGCGCAGATAGACGTCGCGTTCGGTTTGCAAGGTGCGCTCTACGAGCTCCATTACGTCCTTGCGCTTCTTGCTCCTAACGTCGCCTCGTAGATACTGGAGCGCACCTTTGCTGTCGCTGGTGACGCGCAGTGCTCGCACCTCGGGCCATTCCTTCAGCGTCCGGTTGACGCCTATCCTGACGGCATGCAGCTCGGCAAGCAAGCTGTCGTGCACCGGTTCCTCTACCGGTGCGGACTCGATGAGCCTCCCATACTGCGACGCCGCCCAGAATGCTACGCCGGCAGCTGGCGCGTCGAGGCTGGCGTCGGTGTAGATCGTGGCCCATGCCGATCTCGGCAGGTACCGCGCCACTAGAAGCCTTGCTCCCGAAGTAATGCGGAGACTGCAGCCACCCTTCGCGGAGCTGCGGGGTAGTAGCGGCTGCCTGTTTCTGGATGCTCCCAAACGTGAATGTTGGCGATCCCGCTGATCAGGCTTGTGGTGATCGTTAGGTCCGGGAACTCGTTTCGGTGCGCCCGCGAGGTCTGCCAGACGCCTGGCATCTCCTTCTGCTTGGTGCCTGTGCTTTCCAGGTATAGGCGCAGCCGTGCGGACACGCTGTTAAGCTGCTCCATGCGGCCCTTGTGGTCTCTTGGGGCCGGAATGGGCTCTGGTTCAGCGTAGTCCGATGGCGCCCCCGGCGGCCGGGCCTCGACGCGCTTGATGCGTTCGAGTAAGTCATTGAGCTTCTCGTGAACGGCGGTCAGCGGCTCGTTCAGCAGGTAGCGCATCTGCTCGGGGTCGACTAACGTCGCGCCTTCTGCGGCGACCGCCTTGATCTTCGCGCCTTGGAGCATGTCGAACAGCCTGTGCACCACCTCGTCACTGAGGCGCTCTTCCGGCGTGGCATTCTCTGGTGAGTCTTCGATGCGCTGCACGATGGATGCCAGCACCTCGTCGAGGTGATCCAGCTTGTACTCGATGCGCTTGAGCCTGCTGATGCTGCTGCCCTTGGACTCTTCGGTTCGTGCTTCCACTTCCGTGGGCGCCGGTTGGTCTCCGGCTGGAGCGCCTGGCTCGGCCTTGGAAGTCTTCATGGACTTGTTGTGCCTCATGGGTCCTCCTTCTGATTGCGCCTCTTCATCCAGCCTTCTGCATAGGCCTGGGTAGGATTGCCGTGCAACCATCTGTGGCACACGTCCCCTAGGCCCGACAGGTTCTTTGGGTCGATCAGCTTCACCCCTTCCCTACCGTCGAGGTGGTGGATGTGGCGCGCTACTTCCCGCCCGCAACGTTCGCAGAGCGCCTTGCGTCCGCGCCGCCCCTGGCCAGCGGCGAGGCCGGCCAGGTAGGCGACGCGAACGAAGCGGTAGATGAGCTTGAGCGTTTCGCCCTTGAGCGACATGCCTAACCGTTGGCGCTTGCCCTTCGGCCTGCGCACCGGCTTCGGCTGCGGGCGAAACCCGTCATCCTGCATCAGAAGTCGTCGGGGTCGCTGCCCTCGCCGTCTTCGTCGCCTTCGCTTTCAGGCGTGTCGATGTCGAGGTCGGCGTCGAACGGCGGGTCGTCGTCTCCGTCGTCGCCCCAGTCGTCGCCGTCGCCTTCCTGCTCATCCGGCTCCGGTTCGACGGGGTTGCCTTCGTCGTCCTCGGCTTCCTCCGCGCCGAAGAGTGCCTCGCGTTCCTCCTCGGAGCGTTCGCGCAGCCCGTTGGTCTCGGAATCGAAGCCGTAGACGTCGACCATCTCGGCAGCCTGGTCTTCCGTGAGGTCGCCAGCCTTCACCAGCGCCCCGAGAATGGCCTGGTAGCCTTCTTCCTCGTGCGGATTGAAGAACTGCGTGATGGTGCGCTCGAACACGAAGATGCTGGACACCTCGCCGGTCGTCTCGTTGGCGGTGGCGAAGCCAAACTTCTCATTGATCGCCGAGAGCACGCCTTTCAGCGGCTCCCAAACGCTCTCGCCGAAGCCGCGTTCGGTCGTGATGTTGTAGTAGGGCGACGGCGGAGCCGGAGGCGCCTGGTCCTTGATCCACAGCTTCAACGCGTCGTCGTCCAGGCTGGCACGGACCTCGTTGTCGGTCGTTGCCGAGATGTGGCGGCGCCTCTGCGACATGACCTGCTTCACCACTTCGAGCACGGGCTTGTTGAGTTTGGCTGCGAGGTTCACGACCGACTTGACGTTCCCCTCGCTGTAGTTGTGGGCGAAGCTCACCATGCGGTGGAAGTCGTCGCTCGACTCACCTGGGACGTGACGCACGAGCGGGTAGAGCTTGTTGGGCGCCACCTCCGTGATTGGGATGCGCAGCTCCTCGCCGCCATCGCTGACGAGTGGCTCGCCAGTGTTCGGGTTGATCGTGTCCAGCAAGCGGAAGCGGCTCGTGATGTCGCCAGCGCAGAACTTGTCGACCACCTTCGACATGACCGTGGCTTCGTCCTCGCTCAGCGGCTTGAAGCGATGAAGCGTGTCCCGGTTGTCGGCGATGCCGAGCTGCCCCCTGTTCAGCAGATCAAGGAGCGCCTTCCGGGTGGCGAGTTCTTCGCGGCCTTCCGCCTTCGCGCGATCCTTCACGCGGTCGAGCATCAGCACCAGGGCGCCTCGCTTGTAGCGGGCGGCGTTGGCTCCGAGCGTGCCTTGCTCTTCCTCCGCCTCAATCTCGTAGGCCCGCTTGGTCAGGAACTCGATCTGCTGATCCACGGTGCCGTCTTCGGGAAACTCGCTGGCGGCCTGGACAATACTCGTGGGCGGTGTGGCCCGCTTCGTGGGGGGCGCCTTGGGGGCAGCGACCGCTTCCTCCGTGGGCTTCGGCTTCGACCCCGCCTTCGGCCGCCCCTTCGGCTTGGCCTGAGGAGCCGCCTCCTTGGTCTCCTGCTTCGCCCGAGGGGCCTTGCGGGGCTTCGGTGCTGGCTTCTCTTGCGGAGCCTCCTTGGGCTTCTCAGGCGCTCGTGGGGGATCGCCTGGCTCCAGGTTTTCCTCGCGCCAGCGCCCTAGTTGCGGCGAGCCTGTCTTCGTAAAGGGGAATCCGTTGCTCGCCCAGTCGTTGAACTTGCTATGTGGCACCAGATACCGGCTGCCTTCGTACTTGAACTCCACGTCTTCCTCGCCGAAGTTGATCTCGGCCGTGATGCCCTTGGCATCTTCGCCCAGTCGCCTGATGAAGTCCTTGACGAGGGCTCTGTGCTCTCGCTTGCTTGCGTCCGTGGTGATTGGCATGTGTCTCCTTACCTGAAAGCCCAGACGAGGGCGGCGACTACCGCAACGAAGGCAAGCACGGTCCACCAGTCGACGCTCCCGTCGCGCTGACGCTTGTTACCGCCCATGGTTACTTCTCCTGGTCATCGAGGAACAGGCCTGCCTCTTGCTCCCGGCGTACGCGCCGGTCTTCCAGTTCGGTCTTGTAGGAAATGAGCATGCTCTCGATCTCCAGAAGCTCCTTTCTGACCGGTCCCAGTTCGCTAAGGAGCTGGTCGACCTTGCGCATCAACTCCTCGTGCCGATGGGCTAACGCTTCTTGCGCCCCTTTGACGTTCACGCTTCTCCTTTCCTGCTCCCAGGCGTCGTTTCGGGCGCGCCGACAAGGTTTGCGAAGTGCTCCAGCTTCATCCTCAGCAGAAGCTCGTTGAAGCAGTCGCATGCTTCGCCTTCGGCTCGCTCGTGGGGTTCTGGGTGCATTCCCACCTCGTGATTCATCGCGCGTTCGAGCTCTGGAAGCGCGAGCAGCAAAGCGGTGCCGGAGATCAGCGCGAGCTGGTCTATGGCAATCACCCTAGGCATGAGCGGTACCCGGTCGCCGTTGTGCTGCGCGGTAATGGTGAACCACTGTGCGAAGGAGGTGGCAAGGTGGGCGTAGCGCACCTCCCACGAGAAGGATTCCCAGGCCTGGCGCATGGCCACGACCCTGGCGGTGTCGTCGCCGCCTTCGATGTTCACCTTGTCTCGTGCCTTGTTGAGGGCTTCGCCTAGGTCGGACACCTCGCGCGCTAGGCTAGGGCCTGCCGATGCGCCCCTCATACCGGTGAGAAGCCAGCTGTAATCAGGCAGTTCCGCCATGCGTCTTCACCCCCTCCCTCGTGGATAACGGGCCCCAGTAAGCTCAAGGCGCTGGCGGCCATACGTGGCTCATTGAGCGACGAAGCCCAGTTTGCCACCGATATCCCAGCGTCTGATATCCCGAACTCCTCGTCGAGGAAACCCGCCACGTGTCGCCATGCTATCAGGTGATTGATGTCATTCATCGCCTCGAACGAGTCGAGTCTCCATGCTACCTCGGCAGCCTTGGGTTCGACCGCATCATAGGCGCGCGCGAGCGCGTTGGCGAGCTTGTTGGTCATCTTCGCGATGTCGCTATCGGTGACCTCTGGGTCGTCCAGGTTCAGAACCCTGCGCTTCAACGTTGGGTTGTCCCTGCGCTGCAGATAGGGCCACGGGTCAATTCGGGAGACGGTGTTCAGCCTCTCAAGCTGGCCTAGGTTACCGATGGCGAGGTACCAGCCGTCATATGTAGAAAGGGGAGCATCGCGAATGGAAGTGGGGCTTCCTAGCGAGATGGCCGCCTGGATAGCGAAGGTAATACCGGGACTGAAGCCATCCTGAGACTCGGAGCGGTGGAGGTAGAGGACGATGAACGGCCTGTTGAACGTCGGGTGCCTGAACGCCTCCCTTGCCCATCGGCCGCTGCTTGCAACAAGCATCTGGCCATCCGCTCGTCGATGCAGCATCTCTTCGACGAGGCTGACGATTTTCAGTTCAACATCCCTTGGTACCTGTGGGCTTGTCATGATCCTCCCGTCCTAGAAGGGAACAGCCGTAGGCCAGCGTCCTCCGAGGATCGTCTCGAAGTTCACGCGCTCGTCCTTGTGTTCGACCTCGGCGGCTGCCCACTTGATGAACTGCCAGAGAGCGAAGCCCGTGATCAGGTCTGCCGTTGGCCCGACAGTCACCGCCGTTCCGCAGGCGCTTGCCACCACCGTGGCGTCGTCGTCGCCATAGAGCGTCCCGAGCCAGCGCTCTGCTTGCGTCGGGTTCCACGGTTGGATGGCATAGACGCGTCCGTCGTCAACGCCCATGCGCGTCTCGATCATGAGGCGCACGTTGAACTTGCCAGCCAGCGCGCCCTCGAATATCTCGCGCCTGGACGACATCGTGTCGGTGAGCAGGAAGACCACCTCGCCGAGCTTCGTGTTGCCAGTCACGGCCTCCTTGTGCGTGGTGATGGAGTCGCCTGTCTGAGCATGGATGAGCCGCGCCAACGCCGTCACCTTGTAGCTCCCTACGCTGCCAACGGTGTAGAGCTGGTTGGCGACGTTGTGCTCCTCTACCTTGTCGAAGTCCCATGCGTGCAGGTTCTGTACACCGAGCTTCGCTAGCCCCAGGGCGATGCGGCTCCCGGTTGCGCCGACGCCTACCACGTCGACGCGCCGGTCACCGAACCTGCTGGGGCTGAAGACGCTGCGATGCCTCGCTGGGTCAATCACTGTAGACAACCTCCTCGTCTGTCGTGCTGGGCGGTTTCAGGTGCCCCTTGCGAATGCTGCGACCGAGGTAGCGCACCGTCCAGGAAGCGAGATGCCCTACCACGTAGTAGTCCTGCTTGTAGGCGGTGACCACCCACAGGTCCCTGAAGAGGAACACGGTAGGCCATGGGAGGACGACCCCCATAATGCTCATGCCTGCGGGCATCAGGGTTGTGTCCGGCAGCTTCTCGCCACGGAAGTGCACGTCCACCGCGCAGCCTTCGTCGCTTGCGTGCCACATGGGCCTGAACCATTGCCGCTGCTTCAGCGTCCTTTCGCAGGCTGCGCACCAGGGCTTTGGAGTCTGGTCGTTCGTGGCATGGTTCACCATCTTTGGTTGGCTGATAAGGGGAGCCGAAGACAGCTGACGCAGGCCACACAGAGACATGCCGTTCGGCAAGAAGGCGTGGCGCGTGTCGTCTCTCTCCTTCGATGCCGGATAGCCCCAACCGATGATGAGGGGCGGATTGCTGGATGGCACTCGCCGACCGCGCTTGCTCATGACGCCACCTGCAGGCTGTAACCTGCCGCTTCGAGCTCAAGGCCAGTGATCTCGTCGATGGGACGTGTGCGCCCACACCAGTCGACGAACGTTGGCTTGTCCGACTCGATCGACAAGGGGGCGAAGTATTCGAGCGGGTAGAGCGCAGCCTCCATCGCGAGCTCGATCACAAACGTGACGTCCCCTGGGTCGACATCACCGTTCTCAGCGTCGGTCACGAGGTTCACCACTTCTTGCTCGTCTTCGTCGAGGAGTCGCGGGAGCGTCTCCGTTGTCGTGCGCGCTGGGCCGCCAACGTTATCACCCACGACAAGCTCCCCGCTTTGGGCTGCCAGGAAAGCGGCCCACTCTTTCTCGGACCATTCGTCGGCGTGGCTACGGCTGTTGTGAAACCCATACTGCACGGCGCCGCCTTTGTAAACCACCACCTCGGACTGGATAGGCTGCACGCGCTCCTTGATGAGCGCCTTCATTGTCTCGGCCCTGTCGGTGCTGGCAACCATGGGCTGCCAGGGTGCGTTGTCGACTTGCAGCCCGTTGGCGTAGAGCACGTCGAAGCGCATGCCACCGCTCTTGTTCGCCCGAGCAGCAATGAAGAAGTCTTCCGTGCTTTGCAGCAACTTGGAGAGCTGCTCCTCGTCTTGTTGGCTGGGAAGGAGGCCCATGTTCACGTGGCTGTGGCCCCAGAAGCGGATGCTGTTCAACAACTCGACGCCATTCTCGCGCTGCATCAGCTCCTGCGCGATGGCGGCGAAACCCTCGCCGTTGATCTCGGTTGTGGCGCCGTGGGCTCCTTGCAAGGGGAGGAATATCTCGCGGATCACGAAGTTGCGCTCCTCCGTCACCTCGACGGTGCCGAGCCATCCAACTTCGGTATCGCATTCGGCGACGATCACCCCCATATCTTCCAGGGCCTGGGGGGAGACGAACACGATCGGTGGTCGGACGTGCTTGATCGTCGGTTCGCCGCCGCTCCTGCTGAATGAGATCATGTGGTTTCTCCTTCCGGGTCGGTGGCCGGCTCACCCGTGTCGGGGTCGAGGAAAACGATCGGGCGCTGGCCCTTGGCGACGGCTTCGCTGACGACCGGCCACTTCACGACCGTGGCGCCCCAGGTATCCCGCATGTTGGCGGTCTCCAGGAAGGCGATCGCGTTGAAGATGATGTCGGCGTAGCGTCCGGCTGCCGCCAATGGCGGGATGATCTCGCCGAAGTTGCCGTAGCACGCCTGCCCAGTGCCGGGCACGTGAGGAGCCTGGTGCCGCTCCACGGTGCGCGTGAGGTTCTCGAAGCGCAAGCCGCCCCCCTCGCTGAGACCGATGTTGAATTTGCCGAGGTGATGCCAGATGCCGTGATCCTCGTCGAGAACGAAGAGGTCGTCGGTGAAAGCGTGGAACGTGCCGTTCTCGAAGCGCACCTCAAGAATCTTCGGGGCGCCCATGAGCTTGGCGAACTCTTGCTCGTGCCGTTCCCGCTCGCGACCGTCGAGCCCAGACTGGAGCAGCCCAAGCTCTTCGCGCGACTGGGACTGTACGCGCATCTGCGCGCTCATCTCTTCGGTGAGGTCGTTGATGCGTGACGAGGCATCCCTGATGAGTCGCTCCAGCTGGTTGAGGCGTTCCCCGTCACGTTGCTGCGCCCATTCCACGTAGGCGTCTCGCGCGGCTTCGGTGCGCCGACGCGCTGCTTCACGCTTGCGTTCCTCGCGCCCCTCCTCGGTCTCGCCTATGAGCGCAACGGCTCGATCGAGGATGGCTTGCACCAGGTCGTAGGTCTCGACCCTGTTGCTGTGCACGGCGTCGAACGTCACGTAGGTGCCCTGCTCGAAGACGTACGCCGCCGGGAAGTCGCCGTCGAAGACTGTCCCGATGTATCCCTCGGCGATTAGGTCCGGGTTGTCGTCTGGCGGCTGGCGCATGACGATAGCCGGGTCGCGGACTGGCGCCCGGTGGCCGAGCACGACCTCGGGCGTTGGTATCATTGTGGTCTCGATGCTGGCATACCGTGGGCATGTCCAGAAGTAGAGGCGGTAGGGTTCGCCCGGGGCGTTCTCTGCGAGCCCTACGCTGCTTCCGTGCGGTACCTTGACTATGATGTCGCGGTCGATACGCTCTGCGAACGCGCCGAAGAGTGTCTGCATTCGCGACATCATCTCCGTCGAGTCCCGAGACGACCAGCTGCGGAACTCCACCCGCTCGCGGCCTGGCCCTTCGCGACTCGGAAGCTCGCGGTTGTCTGCTACCGGCATGTCTGTCACTACCTGCACCTCCCAAGGAAACCCTCTGGCTACCGGCCCTAGCTCGCGTATTGGGTAACCGCTGTTCCAATTGAAGCCGTTCGAGACCTGTGCTTCCACCGTGGTCGGGTCGATGCCTTCGGTCATCCGGCTGTACACGAAGCTGACCAGTGCTGCGGTCACGGGCATGTCGGCGAACTCCTCGTACTCCGTGGCTGCATAGTCGAGCACGCTGAACAGGAATGGGTAGAACCGCCTGGCGCTACCGAGGTCGCCCTCTGGTGGCATGACCTCGGCAGCCCGAAGAAGCCCGCCTACGTTGATCGGGGCGCCTGCTTCCAGGGCGCGCATCATCGCCTCTTGGGTCAGGTCCCCGTCGATGGCCAGGGCTTCGGAGAACTGAACCTGGACGATGCCTACGTGCTCGGTTGTGAGGAAGTAGGCTACGGCGGCTGGCCACCCTAACCCCAGGGCGGCAGCGCGGCAAAGCGTAGGCTGCTCCTCGTGAAGGTCGGACGCCGAGTAGAACAGCTCATGTGGAATGTCGCCCAACATGAAAGCGCCTTGCGCTTCGGCTTCGAGGCCGAGGGTCAGGACCTCGTGTAGGGGCGTGCTCATCTGACTCACTGGGATGATGTAGTTCATTGGCCCCCTCTCTGCCTAGTTGGCGGGGGCGCCAACGCTGACGCCCCCACCGGTTCGTGCTGATTGTGGCTTGCTTGCGTCAGTTGCCCTTGATCTTCTGCGTCAGGTAAACGCTGTCCCTGTCGGACAACCTGGTGTCGAGATCGGCCGTGACGTCGTTGACACGCAGCTCGTAGCCGGTCGCGCTGAGCTCCGCGAGCCGCAGCGCATCGGCCACCGACGCGCCCTCGTCGATCGCGACGGGCACCATCCTGCCGGGAAGTGCTCCGACGTTGACGGTGATCTGGTTGCCCTTGATCTTCTGCGTCAGGTAGATGGAGTCGCTGTGCTCCGCCTGGCGCGTCAGATCGTCGACCTTCTCGTCGTTCACCCGGACCTCGAAACCGGCCGCATCCAGCCCGGCCTCCCGAATGGCGCCACCGACAGTGGTCCCCTGCTCGATCGCTACGGGGGTCATCTTGCCCGGGAGCTTGCCGACGTAGACGGTCTTTGCCATGATGTTCTCCTTCCGCTGCTGCATGCAGCTCTATTCCGAGGTGCTGCCTCGTTCAGCCGATCGGAGCACACCCGATCAGGACCACGAAGGTTTCGGCTATCTCGGTTTGAGAATTCTCAAGCTGGCTTCGGGCAGTCTTCGTCCAACGCCGTTCCAGACATGCCGGACTCTCCAACGTGCACGCCACGGCCGCAAGCTACGCACTCCGTCTGTGCTCCCACGCCCTTGAACGGAGAGTACGTCCACGGCATCAGGTGATGACCGTGGAGCCTGGCAAGCTGTTCGGCATCCGCCGCCAGGTTGTATAGCTGCTCGTCTGTCACGGCTCGACCATTACCCACAGGGCGATGCTAAACCAGCCCAGGTAAAGCAGCTGGTAGTAACCGAAGGCCAGCGCGAGCAGCAGCGCGCCGATGCCGACGATGAAGTGGGCGTGTAGTAGCTTTCGGTGGCGGATCATCGCATCACGTGGTAGTGGTCCGCCTGTGCTTCTAGCTCGACAAGCGACGCTACCTGGTCATGGGTGATGATGGCGTCTTTGTGCTGCAAATGGAGCCACCGGTTGAACTCCTCGATGTGGCTGTCGGTGGCGCGTGACATGTGCGCCACCGAGAGGACGCTGATGTGGGTCACCCTGGGAGTGTCCGCCTCGGCTGGCCATCCTTCGACGAGCGCGGCGATGGCCACACGCGTTCCTAGGCTGAACAGGCTGATGTGCGTCGCGCCTTGGGTGAGTGCCATGGCGGAACTCATTGGGGTGATCTTGATGAGCTGCGGCGCCGATCGCGGTCGAGTGTCGAGAATCCACTTGAGACGCCTGTGTTCCCTCGTGCTCTCCATGCCATCCGTCCCTTCTCCAAGACTGTACCACCGTAATGCGTTGGTGCCAAGGGTGTTAGACGTTGTGCGCCTGATGGTAGATCGTGTAACCGAACTTGCGCTGACACTTCCTCGCAAACCGTCGCGCCGCTTCCGGGTTGCCGCGCACGGCCCAGTAGCGTTGACCGTTATGCATCACGCACCGCGCCGTTCCTTTTCGTAGAAGGTCTCGCGCCGTGTCTCGTGTGACCGCTTGGATGCTGAGCTGTGGTGGCACGTCCATCATCAGTCGTCGAGCTGGCGCCTTCGCCGATCGGCGACGGTCCCTCCGCCTCTGTCGTTGGCTATGGCCCAATCGTTGGGCGTACCGCACGTATACCACCACTCCATGACATTCAGAATGGCGAAGGTGAGGTACTCAGCGCTAGCGAAACGCACCGGAGTCTGGTTGTCGTCGCCATACGGGTAGACATCGAACGCGTTGCTGTCTTCGACGCGCTCAACGTACACGTGATCCTGATAGGCGGCGTTGTAGCGCGCAATCATCCCCGCCAGCTCGTACTCGCCGTCATTCTCCGGGGTGAATACCATGGCTGCTCACGCTCCTTTCCGGCATCCATGGCGCTGGCCTGTCGTATACCCGGCCCGCTGCCGGATGCGCCGTTCCCAGCGCGGACTCGATGAGCGCATCGAATTCTTGCACGGGGGCGTCGAATTCGTCGTCGATCTCGCCGGGCTTTCCGGGCGGTGAAATGTCCAGCTCAGTCAGGTCTCCACGTGAATCGAAGAGAGCCCTGACTTGGCGCCCGGCAATCGCGCTGACCGGCCAGGGCCGCGCCCACTCGGTTGTCTCTTCGGGCGTCAGGTGAAGCTCGGTGTAGCCGTGGTCAACGTAGACCTTCACGCTTGCCCCCTCTCGCCGACACCCTGACCGACCGTGTGGCACACGTTAGCGGGCTTCGGAACACGTTCAGCTCCCTTCGATGGCATCCAAGGCGGTTCCAGCGATCGTTGCCAGCGACTCCATGAGCTGAACCGCTGCCGCCTTGGCATTGGGGCAGTCGTAGCCATGGTCGAGCGTGCTCCCAGCACAAGCGATATGCCAGCGGTACTGGCCTTCGGGCTCTTCGCTCACGTAGCCCGTGAAGCCACCGAACTGTCGGGTATAGCCATTCTTGAACGCGAAGTTGTTGTACTTCCGCCACGGTGCAGGCAGTTCCGGCAGCTCTTCGGCCTCGAACGATGTGCTCTCGATCACCCAGTTATCGGTCCCCTTCCCGCGCTGGATGGCCTCGTCCTTGCTCTTGGCTCTGACCGTGGACTCGCTCTTGCTGATGCGTGTCACCTTGTAGGTTGGCATGTCACCTCCCCTCAGCTGTGCTCGAAGTGTGCATTGTCTGGGAGCTCGTCTTGGAAATGCTCGGGAATCACGCCCTGATACCACAGGTTCGTGGTCTCGATGCGGGTCCCGTTGTCCATCAGGATGATGAAGCGGCGACCGTCAAAGCCGCGCATGCTGCTGGGCGTTTGGGGAGACTCGGGGCCAGCATGGTAGCAATTGCCATTGATACGGATGTACTTGTCGGCGTGCTCGATCTTGTCCTGCCAGAAGTTGCAGCTGAAGCATACCTGCCCCTCGGCCATCTTCTCTCCAATCCCGCCAAGGTATCGAGTGTGCGGTACGTGGGCTCCACAGACGCTGCACGCGAACGGAGCTTCCGCCATACTGTCCCCTTTCCGCCCTATCCGTGCTCGTGCTCGACGCCAGCGGGAATGAGGCACACGGACGTGGGCATCCCGTCTCCCATCCCCCCCACCATGCCCTCGGCGTCCCAGCAGAGCTGAGCGCATGGCTTGTAGCCCAGGATGGGCGTCAACGCCTCCGAGATCATGTCCGACGCCTGGTCGTCCAATGCCTCCGAGGCGTTGTCATAGGCGTGCATTCGTGTCTCCATGGCAATGGCGTCGTCGGCCGTGGCGTGCGTTCGTGCCGCAGCCCTGTCCGATTCCGCCTGCGCCATGCGCCTGAGCGCGGCCCCGGCCTTCAACAATCCACCGGCGACTCCCTGCTGTCCTTGGGCCATCCTTGCCCCCTTTTCCATGTTGTCGGGAAGGTAGTCGGGTGTAGGATCGAAGTCCGTCCTACCCGTGGTCGTGCACGACGCCTGATTCCTCCAGGCAGACGGACATCATGCCGCGCCTTCCGTTCGGCGCTCGCGACCGCGTTGAGAAGAGAAGCTGCGCGCATGGCCTGTACCCGAGTGCGGCTTCGAGCGCTTCGCGCAGCTCGTTCTCCGCGCCAGCCTCGAAGTCTTCCGCCTTCGCTTCGAGGGCGCTGGCGCCAGCAGGGTCTTCATCGTAGCGCCTTGCAGCATCTTCCCTGCAGCTCGTGGCGGCTTCTATCAGGCCCGTCACTATGCCAATAGCCATCGCTCCCCCTTTCTGCGCCGAGCATAGAGCGCTCGACCGCAAGATATAAGCCGGGACGGCTGCAAACATGCGCATTCTCAGCCGCCCCGGCCCCGCCTACCTGACAACGAACGCCTACAAGATACGTGCACCCAGGCACAAGATAACGGCTCCGGCCGCTGGGGGCAACGGCCGGAGCCTACGGCCCAGCATAGCGTGGGGGGGCGTCATGCCGGGCCGCAAGATAGCTAGTTCTCGATCAGCTTACCGTTGACGTACCGCGCGACGGTACGCATGTGTCCGGCGCCGACGGTCTCCTTGAACATCGCCTCGACGACGCCGTAACGGTGCTCTGGGTTATTGCCGCCGTTGTCCAGCACGAGGACCGGATACCCGACGTGCTCGCGGCTGATATCGCACGCTCGCTCGTGTGCCTTGGCGAATGTCACGGTTACCCCTTTCTGTCACTTCCCTTTCTTCAACTCCGGCGCTTCGATCACGTCGGCCCGAGTGCCTTTCGGCCCGTCGCGCTCCACCTGTTCCTTGACGCGCTCGGCATCGTCCTTCGAGCGTGCCTCTACGCAGATGCAGCCCTTGGCGTTCTCGATGAACACAAGGTGCCTCATCATGCCCCCTTCTGTGCCGGGTAGATAGATCCCGGCGCTAGATATGGGTGAGCGCGAGCACGGGTACACGCTCACCCTGGTGAACCCTTACGCAGCCGCCGCCCTGGCGTGCGCCTTCTCGGCGCCTACCCTCACCCGTCCGGGCTTGGGATTGTTACGGCGGTCCCTGCGTACCAGCATGGCCACGCGCAGCTCTTCGGCCGTGACCACCCCGGGCTTGCCACGCTGGTAGTTGTAATCGCCCCTCAGGGCAGCCCATGAGGAACCCATGTTGGCCTAGGCCGGCGACGCTGCAGGCTGGCGGCCGGCACGGCGGCGCTTGGGCTTGGCAGGCGTAGGCATCGCCGGCTTGCTGTTGTGTGCCTTGGTGGCACCCTTCTCGGCTTCGATCTTGCCGAGCAGCGTGTCCAGCTCCGACTGCGCCTTCTTGACCCGTTCCTGAGCCCGCTTCTCCGCCTTCTGCGCCTTCTGAAGCTCTGCCTTCGCCGTAGCCACAAGCTCGTCGAGAGTCTTGTGCTCTGCCTTGGCTTCGCCAACGAGGCGCAGCACTTCCTGGCGCGCTTCCCTTACCGCGTCGTCCTTGGTGCTGACCTGAGCCTTGCGGGCCAGCTTGAACAGACGCTTGATTGGCAGCTTGCCAGCAGACGCTTGGTCGGCCACCTTCTTGAGCTGCGCCGTAGTCAACCCCAAGCTGCCGAGCATCTCGCCGTCGACGTGCCAGAGGCCATCGGGCGATTCGATGCCCTTGCCCTCATTGAACGTCACGTAAATGCCGGACAGTGCCTGGAGTTGGTTCACGGTCAGCTTGTGACCAATCATCGACTCGGCCGTGGGATAGGCGCTTGTTAGCTCACGCTGAATTTCCGTCCAGGACAGAAACTCGCGTAGCTTCGTCACGCACTCGCCCATGACGAGTCGCATACCGTGCGCCTTGCCAGCGAACTGGCCGAAGCGCTTCACTAGAGCAGCGATGGTCCTCTGCTGCTCGCCCTTTTTCCCGGCACTCTTTGCCATGGCCGGTCCTTCCCTGGTAGCCCGATATTACGAGCCGGATATGCCGGCGGTTGCTACCACCTACCGCCTACGGCCCGCTAGATAGAGCACGGGGCGAGCCTTGACGGCGAACGCCCCATGCTCCTACGCCCCAGTTTGAGAATTCTCAAACCGGAGTAATCGGGCTCAGTTTCAGGTCATGTGTTTACTCAGTGCCGATACTTGGCAGTATCAGACACGGGAGACTCTCACCAGTAGTCGCGCATTGTCGCCACGGTACGCTGTCACCCCTAAGCAAGTCGCCTTGCTGTCGGCCGCGTCCGCCGTTACCTGCTAGGCCCGATGCCTCTGGCCAACCCGTGTGAGGTTAACCTTGTGGCACCGTCCCGCGTTGGCACGCCGCCGCGCCCCTACGCTGGCAGTCTCATCCATACGAACGGAGGAGTCAGGCACTCCGCCCCGGTAGCCCTCCCGCCTCACCGTAGCCAGCACCTGCAAGGGATGGAACACACACGCTCCCTAAGTGCAGAGGCTACAGCTAGGTCCGGTACCTCAGCGCGCCGTCGTCCGGTTTGGCATCCCGGCCCCGTGCGCGTCGCTACATGTCACCATGCAGCGTCCGGTTTTCGCTGGCTGGCAGAATTGTATGCGTCCGCGATGCGGGCCACTTGCTGTGGCGCGGTCTACCTACAGGATGCCAGGGCGGCACTGTTAGTCCACTTTCCCCATGACCATACGCCGTCGATCCTACGGCTCGGCCATCATGCCCCTGCTCGGGAGGAACGTCCCTTCTGGTTACCGGCTCATCGCCGGCCACTCAAGGCAAGGCACGCAACGTGCACAAATGCTAAGAGCGCATGGGGTAAGGGTAGACCCATCTCACGCTGTATGTCGGCACGGTCCTACCGTGCTATCCGGGTACATCCGCGTTCATAGCGGAGGTATGGCACCTATGGCACTATGGCACCAAATGACCGGTCTCCAGTACTTACCACTCCTAATCCGGCGCAGGATAGCGCCTGTCCTCGCAACGTCACAGCGGGCCGGGTTATGTCCCGGTGTGGCCTGGCGTGCTTAGGACCGTGCCGTAAGCAACGGTGTCGCCAGGTGGACCCGGGGGGCCCCTTGCAACGTTGGGCCCACCATACACCCGGCGGGCCGGGGCGGTGTGACGCAATGTTACAATTGGGACGGATGCCGTCCAGGACGCCACTCCGGCGCCGCCTGGCCCCGACGCGGCACCGACGCGGCAGCGACGCGGCACCGGGGAAATGCCGTCCTGGACGGGGCGGACGCGGTGTCGATCGCATCGCCCGCACGTCGCGCGAGGAGAGGAACCGGGTACGCGGGTACCTGCGCACGCGCAGGCCCGCCCGCACGCGGGTACCTGCACGCGGGTACCTGCGCGCAGGCACACGCACGCACATGCACACGCGCGGGCAAGCGCGCGCAGGGGCGCCCACACGCGGGCCCGGGCGCGCGAGCGCGCGCAGGGGCGCCCACACGCGGGCCCGGGCGCGCGAGCGCGAGGGGAAACCGGGGGGGGTATGCCCCCCCACGCGCGCGCATCCAACATATGTCACGTCACATCTCCGCGCACCATTCTGGGAGAGGGGCATAGTGGTACCACTAGATTGTCCGTGCGTTCCCTCGCGTGCTAGCCTGGGCTTGCGCTTGGGTTAGCTCAGTGCCAGAGCAACTCGACAGCGGTGCGTCCGGTAACGCCGTGGATGATAGGGGAGGTCCCGCGTTCGACTCGCGGACCCAAGCGCATATCTTGCCCACGTCCCTCAGGCCGGTAGAGTTGGGGACCCATGCCCACCATCTCTTCGGAGATAGCCTGATGAGGCTTCGGCCGAAACACTCAGGTGTCGCTTAGGCCCTCCCTAGGTGGGTTGGTTGGAGGGGCAAGCCGGCCACAGAGAACGCCCCGGGACGCGGCCAGTTCCCGGGGCTTCCCTGAAGGAAGGGAGGGGCAGGCCAGTGGGTCACACTAAGGTATTCGCGTGGGCGTACGGGTGCTCTGTGAATGAGGTGTTGCGCTTCCTCCCGATGCTTGGCGGGAATGTGGGGGCTGTGCTGTATCGGGATCAGTACGAGGCAGCCATGGAGCCGCGAGCGTTCATCGCGTTCATCGGCAGCGAGGATGATGCGCATGAGGTGGTTCGCCTCTCGAAGAAGGGAGCGCGCTTCATGGGAGCGATCTACCTGGATGAGCGGAACCTTGATATGACTTTGGCGGCCTACGCGGCGTCCGCGAGCGTCATCAAGAACATCCTGGCTACGACTGGCATTCCATTCTTCGGGATGTCGACGAAGAGCTTGCTTTCGCAGGCCGGGCATGCGGACCTGACCTTCCTCCGGGAGGAAGTAAGCCGCCTGGGCGTGCCGGTGCTGTGCTGGAACGCGACCGGGAGCCGAGCGACCATCGAGGACGAGCTTGGTCGTATCAAGATGTGGTGGTTCTTGAGTCCTCATCCGTGGCGCTTCACGCTGCTGCCGCTGTTCAACAGCGGGTGGGTGAACTGGCTGTTGGATCATCTGCATGGCATCACGGCCCGCTGGTACGTGGGGACCGTCGCAAAACGCGAGGATGTGTACGGCGTGGGGCTGTGGTGCCTAAAGGCGTACGGCCCGGGGCACTTCGGGCTATTCACGGAAAGCGGTAAGCTGACCGGGCTGGGCCGCGCGGTGAGGCGGGCGCTTGGATGAAGCACGCGGTGCTCCTGCCGGCCGTCTTGCTCTACGTCGTGGTGATGGGGCAGAACTGGACATGGTACGCCGGGGCGCTTATGGTAGCTGCGATCGTGACGGATTGGAGGAAGGTTCATGCACGAGCAGGACAGGGATAGGCGTAGGCTTGCCTTTGTCTCGGTGTAGAAGGTAGGCTGCGGTTGCCGCTCCTTATTCGGTTGGGGGGCGGTTTGATGGCGCCCAGGGCGTCCCGTGCGGGTGATCGGGACGCCCTTCCTTTGAGAAATCTCCAACCGGCCCAGGGACGTCCAGACTCCAGCTGATTGGTCGCGATCCCTCAACGCCATGCACCGGGCAGTAGGGATTGTGAATGACCGCGACGTGCTGGTGAATCTGCGGTTGCCCTCCAACGATCGGGAAGCCAGCGAGGATCAGACGCCTATTGCAGGAGCACGGGCCGAGGATGACACGGCTGACGAGGGCTTCGTAGCGCTCGGTGTTCATCCCGTGGTTCTCAAGGTTGGGCGCGAAGATTGCCCGGTGGTAGCGCCTGCTTGCCGACTTCCTCATGTGAGGCCTCCTATCCGGGTATCGTAGCTCACGAGGAGGAACGTGCATGCAGATCAAGTCAGGGCGCCTTCACTTTGTCGACGAGCAAGAGGCAAGCGACGCAGCCGATTGGCTCATCAACGAGCTCAAGGACATCTTGGGCCTGAACCGCTACAACATTGGCTTCAAGTTCACGACCCTCGATGAGGACACTGTTGCCCAGGTGAGCGTAACGGCGCATAACGCGTCGGCGCTGATCAGGTTTGACATGCTCCAGCACGGTACAGAGGTGAGCAGGTTCGTCGATACGGTTCTTCACGAGATGTTGCACGTGGTCATCCATCCGTTCGATCTCTATGTTCGGGCCACGAACGGATTCCTAGCCGACCATGAGCTCTCCGGCAGGCATGCCTTTGAAGCGCTGGAGTCCAACGTTACCGAGCGTTGCGTGGAGAACATGGCGTACGTGTTGACCTTTGGCATGGAAGGCGTCGGGGTGAACCTGCAGGAGTGGCTGCTCATGGAACTTCCAGGCGTTCATGGGTTCGTCAGGGCGCTTTCGAGCGAGGAGCAGAAAGCGGCTGGGCTTGGCGCTGGCGCGCCTGATCTCGCGGAGGCTGCGGATGACTGACGTGGTGGGCGAACGAACGATGAACGAACAGTTCGAGGGCGAAGGCAAGGAGTACTTCGCTACCCCGATTCGCATGCCGGACATCGTGGTGGTGGGGCCGAGGCTGCTGGTGAAGCCGCCGAAGATGGGCGATCTAACGCTTGCGAGCGGAATCGTGATCCCAGAGCGCGCCCGGGAGCGCGTTGACAGGGGACTCGTGCTGGTGGTTGGGAACGGCCTCGTGCCGGAAGGAAGCACCTGGGACGAGGAGGCGAAGACGTGGCTGACCGCTGCTGGTAAGCCCATCGTCAGCAGGTTCAAGAAGGGGATGGAGGTGTTGTACGCCAAGTACGCCGGGGCGGAGCTTAGCCTCTATGGTGATGATTACGTGATCATCAACGAGGCGGACGTGCGTTGCATTCTGGAGGAGTATCGGCTTAATGATGGGTCTGGAGCTACGGGCAGTTAGCTCTACGTTCCTCGGTCGAGCGCGCGTAGGCCACTCTGCGCGCGCTCTATGTTGTAGACTTGCCCTGGCTTCCTTGAACTGGTGGCCATGCTGTCCGACCTGGGCTGGCGTGCGTTCGTGCTCGCGCCAGCCCTCTGCTATAGTCGGGCGATGAACGAGAGCCGCGCCATTGCAGCGGTCGAGGACGTGTACGGGTCGCTCGAAGAGCTCGTGTTCTTCATCCTGAGCGAGCACGAGGACTTGCTTGAGGGCAACACGTCCATCGGGACCCTTTCCAGCACGCTGAACCTCGACCCCAACGTGGCGCACTTCCTGATCCACCGCTCGAACAAGTTCAGGGCGATCATCCGCTCCGATCTCGTGAACCGCGAGTTCGATATCATGGCAGAGTCGGCGCACATCCACGAAGTGGTGAGGGTAGCCACGAACGAGGGCGCCAGCAGGATGAATGCCAAGGGGGCCATCGTTGAAGTTGACCAGTCTCCTGCTGACGTGATGGCGGCCGGCAAGTACTTGAACGACTATCGCGGTACCAGCATCCAACCCGAGAAGGGTCGCGTTTCGCTAGGCGTGCAGGTCAACTTCATCGGCGTTGCGGGAGAGGGAGGGCCGATCATAGATGTCGAGGCAATCGAGCACGATGAAGATGAACGGCCGGCGCTTCCGCGTTATCGCCCAGCCCGGCTCGGCGATCTCCCACCCGTCGATGTTCGAGAGCGCTATGCGTTGTCAGAGGGAAGTAGCAGCAGACCTCCGGGCCGTACGGGCGATGAGCTTGACTTCTATAGCCCTGAGGCTGAGGAGGAAGCGAGAGATTCGATCCTTGCAGCGAGAACGCGACGCCACGCTGAAGGGCGAGACCATGACGAGCTCGATGTCGAAGAGCGTTTGATCGCTGAGGACAGGCAGCGTCAGCGGCCGAAGCGAGACCGCGAGAGCATCAAAGAGAGGATCGCGAAGATGCGTCCTCCGACGGTAAGGAGCTTCCGCTGATGGCAGAGCAGAGCATCGTCGACATGATCAATGACTACATGGGACGTGGGACCGCTGGCGCGCAGCCTGCGCCGAGCCCGGACGTCGACGCTCAGTTGCGCGAGGCCGTGCAGGCCTCGCCGCTCTATCAAAGCCTCGACGCTGCCAGGGCCGACGCGGTGGATAGGCTGCTCAACAGTGGCGTGGCTCGTTACCTGATGCAAACGCCCGTACTCGATGCAGCCGTGACGGCAGCCAAGGAGGACCCTGCGACCGCAAGCGCCCTGCCCAAGGGCTCTGGGCCCCTTCAGGCGGTTGGTTGGCTGCTGCAGAATGTGAAGCGCATGCCATCGAACGCGGTCGCCCAGGTGGGGGACATGGTGAACTACCTTGCCCAGAACCTGCCGTCGTATGGGAATCCAAGGGCGCAGCACCCCGCGCCCCAGAGCTTCTCGCAGATGCCAGGTGTCAGCCCAGCGGCTGGCGCTCTCGCTGATATCGGCGTGACAGGTGCCGCTGTCGGGGGCATGCCGGAGATCACTGGTGCGCCAGGCATCGCCCTTGGGGTGGCCAAGAGGCTGCCTGGTGCCGTTGAGCGGGGCGCGGAGACGATGAAGGCGTACGACGCCGTGAAGCGCGCACAGAACTTCGCCTCCGAGCTTAGCCGTGAGCTTGGGAGCCTGGACGGCCTATCTCATCTCTCCGAGCAGGAGTTCACGCACGCGACGAAGATGGTGACGCGCATGGCCGGGCGTCCGTCCTCCGTCAGCTTCTTCTTGGAGCGCTTGGGCGTGCCAGCGGAGGAGGCGCAGAAGGCCGCGCAGAAGGTGGCGAAGATCACGCCTCGCGGGATCGGCAACGGCACGTTGGCTGACGCGCTCGACGTCTACGATCGCAACCAGCCATGGAACCCGCAGTATGACCTGGGGGCGGTGAATAGGCTCTTTGAGGGCATGACGGACGAGGAAGCACAGAGGGTCTTCGAGCAGATCGCCAACGAGGGCGGCCAGGTGGCGCAGGCGCAGGCATATCGTGAGGTTCCGGGGCTGGGGACGGAGATCACCGGGCAGGGAGCGCGCGATTTCCACAAGCTCATCAACGACATCAGCTCGAAAGGCATGTCAGACAACGATGCCATTGCGCTCGATGCGGCGTACAACACGCTCTCCAGGCTCGGCACCTTCACTACCGGCGAGTGGGCTCGCGAGGCCACTGACCTGGGCGCGAGCGCGGAAGCGATCGACCGGATTCTCTCGGCGCATAGGGGCGAGCCTGTCTTCGGCGCGGCCGATGCCATGAAGGACATCGTGATGCCGCAGCGCCTGGCGAGCGGGGAGAAGCTGATCCAGCAGGCGCTCCCGGCCGATCGCTTCCAGCCGTCTCATCCCGAGGGGGCTGGGCGTTGGGCGCGGCTTGGCCCTGTAGCCCGAGAGGGCGCCATCTCGCCGAGTGATCTGATGAACCTGCAGGTCGACCTCTTGAACGCATTGCCCGCTTCCTCGAAGGACCGTAGGGTTCTGGAGGATGCCCTGCTCCAAGCTGCGAATGCCTGGAACCAGGAGGGCGTCCCCATGGCGATGAGCGACTTCCATGACATCTTGATGTCGCAGAACGTCTCGCCCGAAGTGCTTAGTGACGTAGAGCGCATTCTTCGCAAGACGCGCGGTGGCGGCCCGATCTTTGCCGAGTCCTTCAAGCCTGGGCACATCGCGGACCTCGATAGTTTGATTGGCAGCGACAAGCTCAGCCAGTCAGACTCGGAGATTCTGCAGCGGATGCTTGGACCCATCAAGCATGCGGACGATTCCGGTTACGTTGGGACCGTCCCAGCAGAGTGGTTTGCAGACCTGCAGGACATGGGTATGTCATCAGAGGGGCAGAAGGCTGTCAGCGACATCCTCCAGTCGGGAACGCCCAGAGGCTATGTGGGAACGGCCGGCCCGAAGCAGGCGGCGCCGCCAGGTCCCGGAATGTTGCCGTTGCCGCCGGGGACGTCTTGGCCCACCAAGGCTCCCGCTGGGCTTGGCTCGAATCCAACGGAGGCGTACAAGGCATTTCTTCAATTGCCGTTTGCCGGCCGCAACAGCGAGTACCTGAAGGATATTACGAAGTCTCTCTCGCGTACTGACCCGCAGATTCTTCAGCGGTGGAATGGCTTCCTCGACCGCATCAAGCCGAGTGACAGTATGACCGTGTTCGACGTTCTCCGGTTCTTGGAGCAGAACAATGCGCTCGGGAAGCAAGGCACCGAGGACTTCTTCAACGCCATGACTCACAGCTTCCACACCGGATACAGCGGTAAGGAGCCATCGGTCGGTGGCGACATGATGGACAAGCTTCGGGCGATGCCGGAATCGAACGGCCCGAAGCAGGCGCCCCCCGGAAAGCCGAAGCGGGCCGACTTTTCTACTGGACCTAGCGCAGAGAGCATGCGGGATGCCGCGCGTGATGCGATCAGCGATTCGCCTGGGATTGCGGGGCAGGCGCTCATCAACAGCTTGCGGCGTGCTGGAGAGGGCGTGGTACGCAACGTGTATCTCCAGCAGGGCGGCACCCTGTGGTCTCTTACTAGGGATGAAAAGGTAAGGTTGTTGCATATTGCCTTCCCGGACAGTCCGCCTTACGGGGGTAGGTAGTTCGAGATTTCTCAAAGAGGAGGGGAGATGCCATACAAGATGCGTCACACCACGAACGGCTGGGGGGTGCAGAACACGCAGACGGGCAAGTGGCATTCTCGGGACACGTCCAAGGCAAACGCGGCCAAGCAGCTCAGGCTGCTGAACGCCATTGAGCATGGCTACAAGGCTCACGGAAAGGGGTAGAGGGTGACGACGCTGGAAGACCTGATGACGGTCAGGCAAACCATTGGGCGCTTCTTCAACAGGATTGAGGCGCCGACCAAGACCGAGAAGCGGATGCATGACGAAGCGTCTGGCATCCTCAACCGCGCCATCGACAATATCGATCGGCTTTCTCGTTCCGGCAAGCACGCTCCACAGGTGGCCGTGCATCTTCAGATCAAGGAAGCGCTGGACTCCATGACCATCGAGGAGATCAAGCGTGAGGTCGAGGATGGCAATATGAATCCAGGTATTGCCATCATGATGGAGGAGTCGGGGAAGAACCGCAGCACGCTGCTTACCTGGCTCGCCGAGAAGACCAAGGAGCAAACGCTCGCAGCAATGGGCTAGGAGGTAGCCGATGTTTCCAGGGATCGTGCTTGACAAGCGCTTTGTCGCGGTGCAGCAATCCGCTGGCGGTGTGATGAAGTGGGAGAGCCCGCTCAACAATGCGGGTTACGGGGTGAACCAGGACAAGACCAAGGGGCAACATGAAGTGGTCGAGACGCGTGGGCTGCGCAACAAGCTCGTTCAGCTCAGGCTCGCGTCTTGCACGACAGCGCCCACGATCAATCTCGAAGGCTCGGCGGATGGCGTGAACTGGGTTCAGCTCGACACCGGGACCGCTACGGACCATATTGAGCTGACGAGCGTCGATGACTACCCGCTCACGCGGGTCAACATCCCCACCTACACCGATGGCGACATCGACGGCGAGTTCTACGCGAGGGAGTGACCATGGCGGTTGACCCTAAGGAGATTCAGAGACGCCTGCTGCAGAACGGCCTCAACGACGCGAACACGCGCTTGGGCGAGAACCAGTCCCTCTTACGGGTAGCCGAGCGGGACCTGGAGAAGACCCAGACCAGGATCAGCGGAATCAAGGCGGCGATAGCGGACGCCGAGCAGGAGATCGCTGCGATAAAGGGGCTCATGGGGACGAACCCAGTCGACCCCGGAAGCTGAGCCAGTGGCGCTCAACCTAGGGCCGCCGAAGGGTCCGGTCAGGTACAAGTACGTCGACGCGGTTCACAACGACGACTTCCCCGAGTTCGGGGTGACGGGGCCCTTCGCAACAGGCAAGTCGTACATGATGGTCGACAAGATCGGCCGCCGTTCGAGCCTCTACCCGGGCTCGAACATCCTCCTGGCGCGCGGGACCCTCACTTCGCTGAAGGATTCGACGATCCCACTGATGCGCAAACGCATTGGCGCGATCTTCAAGCACGAGAACATGCAGGAGGCGGTCTTCAGGCTTCCGCCAGAAGAGGACCCGCTGACGGGGACGCCTGTCGAGTCGACGGTCACAGGTGTTGGCCTAGACCGGGTTGATCTTGAGCAGCTGCTCACCTCGACAGCGTTCAGCTTCGTGGGCATGGAAGAAGCCGATGAAATTCCCGTCAAGGCCCATGACATGGTGCTTGAGCGCGCTAGGCAGCTCGTCTTCCACAAGTACAAGAAGGTCTACCACCTGTGCATGCACCTCGCCTCTGTGTGGGGCAACGCGATTGGTCGCGTTATGTCGCCAGACGAGGTGTATCAGATTCTCCTTGCCGATCCTAGGAACGCCGTGGGTCAGCGTCAGTTGGAGTATGACGGCCCGATGCCTGGGCGGACGCAGGTCTTCAGCATCTGGAACCCGAAGCCTGACGATCTGATGTGGCAGCGGTTTGTTGGCGTTCCCTACCCGTTCCCGCGCCCGACGCCCGAGTGGGTTCAGCGCAACGTCGGCGTGCGCGAGGTGCACAAGGACCCTGAAACACTGATCAACGACCACTTTGAGTTCCAGGCCGGCTCTATCGTGAAGTTGCCCGACGGAAGTCGGAGCTTCTGCGCCTTCCATGACATCGACAAGGGAACCGTCAAGCTCGTTGACGGGCGCGTGATTGATCAGGAGCAGGCTGGGCTGATCGTTCAGCGGAACTGCATCTACGTCTTCGACTGGGAGAACGAGAGCCGCGATTACAAGGCGGTGGAGAACTCGTACCTGATGCAGGACCAGGCGATGCGCAAGCGTCACCAGAAGGGCGAGTTCCACGCACGGGAAGGCCGCGTGTTCCGCAACTTCGTCGATGAATACGTCGAGCTCGGCGGCCACAAGCTCCATTACCCTGGCAAGGAGCGCATCCTCAGGCAGGCGGCTGCCGCACACTTGAGGATCATTGGTGGCCTCGATCAGGGTGGCGCTCACTCCACGGCGTTCCTGCTGTGCCTGTACCTTCCGCGCACGAAGACGCTCCTGGCGTTCCACGAGTACGTTCACTCCGACGAGTCGGCCCGCTCCAGTGCGTATGACTTGCAGGCCGCGCTTGGGAACCTTCCGGGCGTCGAGTACCTGGTCGGATACGACCCGGCCATGAACCACCGCATCTTCGACGAGGACAGCGAGAAGCGCCAGGTCGACAACTACACGGAGGTCATCGGGGAGGAGAACATGCTTCCTGGCGCTCGTGGCGAGGAAGCCTTCGATGAAGTTGTTGACATGCTCGACCCAATCGAGACCTTCATCGGGGACGAAGCCAAGCCGCGCTTTCTGGTCTTCGACAACTGTGTGCAGGCGATCGACGTCTTGAACACTTTGAGCTGGAAGATGGTCAGGCACCAGCGCAACGATTGGCGCGTTGACCTTGGCGACGCCATCAAGATCGCGGTCTCCATGGTCGCGAACGACAACATAGGCGTGGACGCTCAGGTGAACATTGAGGAATTGAGTAAGCCGAAGCTCGTCTATCGTCCGCGCGGAAGGGGAACGCGAAACTGATGCGCTACTTTGCACCCAGGCAGAACCGATTCAATGGCCTGTGGCACTTCACGGTTCAGGAGGAGAGCGGCATCTCCGCTTACGGCCCTTGCGCGGACGGTTGCCCTGGGCACAAGACGCCGCAGGGCGCACTGGAGCACTTCGCTGGATCGTTGCTCGATAAGCGCAAGCAGCTCATTCGCGACGGGAACTTCCGGCCGTGCATGATCTGCGGCGGAACGACGAACCAGCGCGTTCGCATCGGCCGCAAGGAGTTGTCCCTGTGCCAGGAGCATCAGGATACCAAGACGCTCCTCCGCTTCTTCGACTTCGAGAGCCTGATGCGCGACGAGATGCGCGGGCAGGACGAGAACAAGAAGGACTCAGGCTTGCTTATTCTGCCACCGTGAATGTTTGGCCTGCTGGCCCCAGCGTAGTAATGTGGCTGGCGAAGGGAAGCCATGGCTGAAGTGAATGATGCCATCCTCGATACGCTGGCGCGCTTCATGGGAGGCTCTGTAGACCTCGACGAAGAGCAGAACCATTGCCTAGGGTTCGTGACGAGTGTCATTCAGGACGCCTGCAAAATCCCTATCGCTGAGTTCTACAGCACCTATGTTCACGACATCGCCGATCCCAAGGAGCACTGGACCGAAGATGAGCCGTGGGCGCGCGATGCCGAGAAGAGCCTTCGGAACCTGGGCATGGGAGTTCCACTCGCCTCTGCGAAGCCGGGCGACCTGTTCTTCATCTGGCGCGATGCCGAAGCGCACGATTGGTCGCAGCGAGAGGGCTACCCGGTCTACTACGGTCACGTTGGTATCCTTCTCACGCCGCACGACATCATCGAGAACGTGGACGCGCTCTTTCGTCAGCACAGCTTCAGTCGCGGAAACATCCAAATCACGCCCAGGAACTACTGGTTCAAGCCGTCTGATGTCATTCGGTTCGATCCGGCCGCGAAGCCGAAGGGAAGCTGATGTTTGACATTCCGCGCGCGCTGCAAGGTCCCATGAACCCGTTCAACCAGGCCCAACCGCAGGGGCCCCGACCTAGCGATGGCATCGCTCTCGGCGATCCGCTTCCCTTCCCGGACACCTTCGACAATCCACCGTTCGACGTGGCGGACGGCAAGCCGGCGATCGAGCTTCAAGGCAGGGACCTGGAGCGCTTCAAGTACCGCTTCAATCTTGCGTTGGCCGTTGGCCGCAGCAGGATGGAGACGATCCACCGGGAAGCGCGCGAGGACAGGGAAATCTATCGCATGCTTGATCGCCAGCCGGAGTACGAAGGCGCCCCCGCGATCACTACCCCGATCAGCGCGAACAAGGCTGACGGCGAGTTGTCGATCATTCTCGACGCGATTGAGCAGCGTCCCCTGTTCTCGGTGACGCCGGACGGCTTCGGCGAAGCGGCTTTGGAGGCTTCCGAGATCGCGCCGATCATCGAAGCAGCGCTTGAGCGGGAGATCAACCGGGGAGGCAGTCGCGAGCTGTTGACGCGCGGTCTCGCCAGGGATGCGGTGCAGGTCGGCACGGGCATCGCGAAGCTGGTGATGGTCCAGCATCCTAGCGGCGAGTGGTTCGCTGTCCCCATTGACGTCTATCGCCTGGAGAACGCGTACTTCGATCGCATCTACGTGCCGAACTTGAAGAACACGACCTGCGCGTTCGAGATTCGCAAGCCCTATTACGTCCTCGATGAGTGGGCGGAGCAGGGGCTTATCGACCCGGCGCAGCTTGAGAAGGTCAAGGGCTTGAAGAGCGCGACGTTCACGAAGACGGTTGAGGAGGAAGAGCTCAACTTCACGGAGTATTCCTACGCCTTCCAGGAAGAGAACGCCGTCTACAAACTGTACGAGGGCTACATGCGCTTCAGAGCTGAAGGCGAGACGCACAGCAAGCTGTACCAGATCATTTGGTCGGACATCTACAAGGAGCCTTTGAGCCTTCGCGAGAACCCGGTCGCGGAGGCCTTCGATCATCCTCCGATCGCCCTTGTGCGCGTCGGCAAGCAGCCCGGCTACCTGCTCGGCCGAAGCTCGATCAGGCGCCTCAACCCTGTCCAGCAGATTGCTGACAACGCCATCAACAACCACCTGGCGGTGAACAACCTGGCGGCCAACCCGCCTTTCCTGTACCGCCAGGCGAGCCCGTTCGGCAAGGCGTGGGTCGACCACCGCATCCTTCCGGGGCAAGGCATTCCGGTGCGGGGTGCGAGCAACAGCAACGATGACGTGAAGATTCTGCAGTTCCCGAACCCTGGCCTCAACTTGCAGGACATCGAGGTCGCGAAGAGCTTCGCGGATCAGGCAACCTTCACCGAGGAGTCGATTGGCTCCAGCAGTACCCGCAAGACGCTCGGTCAGTTCCGAATCGAGGCGAACCACGGCAGCATGCGTGTGCGCCTTGACGTCGGCGACATCGCTTACGACATGGCGCTCGTGGGGACAATGCTGTGGGCCATGACGGTGGCATTCAAGATCAGGTCCGAGGGGGTCATTGAGGTCGGTGACAACGGCAAGTTCCTCGGCTACGACCCGGTAACGCCAGAAGAGGTCAAACAGCGGCAGGACAACGCCATGTACTCCTTCTTCGGCGCCGAGGTGGGCCCTGACGAGCAGCAGGCCGTGAAGGAATTCATGGCCTCGTTCGACAAGAAGCTCACAGATGGTGGCATTCCCAGCGCGCGCCATGCCGACCTGACGATCAGTCTTAAGGGAACCAAGGTGATCGCGGATCAGGCAGCCGAGAGCGAAGCCGAGCGCACTTGGCTGCCGGTCATCAGCTCGCTGCTTGGGGCGGTGAAGCAAGACCCGTTCATCAACTACAACGTGCGCCGTTACGGCGAGTCGCTCGGCTTCAAGGATATCGACAAGCGCATGCCTTCGGTTGAGGCCGGCGCGCAACCGCAAACGCCTGACGAGCAGCAGCAGATGCTTGCTCCCTACCATGACCTGGTGGCCAGGTCGTCGAGCATGGCATGAGCGAAGGAGGGAACGTGGCCGAGGAGAATGCCGTACCGGGCCCGGAGCGCTACAGCTTCATCGGACAGCTGAGGAAACGCTTGGCTGATGAGATGGAGGGGCGCGTCGAGCGGTTGAACGCCTCGTCGCTCAAGGCGATGGTGGCGTACTTCGAGCACCACCAGATGGAGTTGGCCTTCGAGCTGGCGCGCGAACGCGACCCCTGGCTGTGCGCAGAGATTCGCGGGAAGATTGATCAATGCTTCGAGATGGCGGCTGATATGTTCGCTCGCCTCGTGCCGCCGCCCGAGGAGAAGCCGAGGAAGGTGGAGGAGGATCGCCATGACTGACAACCCCGAGAACTTCGCCGCGCGGAGGCCGCCAGCCCCGGAGCCGGAAGCGCCCCAGGAAGAGCCTGAGGACCTGGCCGAGCTCTTCGATCGCGTTGCGCCTGAGGGCCTTGCGGCCGAGGAGCCGCCCAAGCCGCCAGCGCAGGAGCCTCCCAAGGAGGAGCCGCGTCGCGCTCCCTTCACCGGTTACGGCCCGAACATCGAGGCCTTGAACCGGCAGATCGAGGAGCTCGACGCGAAGCTAGACCGTTTCCGGGCAGCCGATAGCCCCTACGTGATTGACGATGGCAATGGCGGTAGGCAGTACGACTTCGCCTCCTACCAGGATGATGACCGCCAGCAGCGCAAGTTGATCCGGCAACGCGACGACCTGCGCCAGCGGGCGCAAGATCGCAAGGAAGCGGGTCGCGAGCAGCAGCAGACAGCGGTCCAGCTGGCTCGCGCGGTCCTGAACGAGAAGCTCGGTTCCTCGCGCATGCCCAAGGAGATGAAGGACGCCGTGGTCAGGATGTACCGCGAGGCGTTCGACTCGACGACGGCTCAGGGAATCTGGGCGCAACCTCAGTTCGCCGACCGCTCGAAGATGCGCTTGGGCCTCGCTCAGATGCTCGACACGATCGTCGGCCAGGTGGCGCAGCAGCAGTACAAGGTCGCACAGACTCCGAGCGACGAACGTGGTCTGGACGAGCGCAGCGGAGGCGAGCCCCCTGCGCCGGTCAAGGAGGACGAGGACGACGACTACACGAAGCAGCTGATGACCACTTACGGCGCCGGGCGTGGCGCTCGCAAGACCATCGGGCAGATTCGGCGGGAACAGCGTGAGGCCGCGATGAAGGGCGGAGGCAATGGTTGACATTCCGCGCGTGAAGCCCAAAGCTCCAGATGTGAAGGTCGAGCTTCATGACATCCCGCACGATGGGCCTGCGGACTGGAAGGAGCAGGCCGTGCAGATGTCTATTGCTGCCGGCGAGCAGATCATGCAGCGCGAGCGGGCTCGCAACCCCATGTTCCCGAACAACTTCCTCGACATGTCAGACGCCGGCTTCCCGGCCGACATCATCGTGAAGGGCGTTCAGATTCCCCGCGCTGGCATCCCGCTTGAGATGGCCCAATACCGCACCGTTGTGAACTATCAGTGGTTGCACGTGCCCTGGGACTGGATTTCCAGGAACGACGGCCAAGACGGCAAGGCTCGTGTCCCTAACGCTCGCAAGGTCGCCATCGGCGATGGCCAGTTCGTCGCCGCAGTTGGTGAAGACTATCTCATGTTCGCCAATCGTCGGCAGTACGAGGATCGCCGGAGGGAGAACCGCGAGACCCGTAACCAGGTTGCGGAAGTCAAGACTGCCGATCGCGTCGAAGAACTGGAAGCTGGACATCGGCGAGCGGTGTCTCAGGAGAAGTTCAGTAGCATTTCTCTTGAGCAGATGATAGAGATTGAGAAGCAGGCTGGGGATGAGCCCAGCGTCGTTGGAAGGATCGACTGATGGAATACACGCATCCATTCGCTTTGCCGGATGGCTCCGAAGAGGCTCGGGACGAGCTGTTCCTGCCTTACGATTCCACGCTCGCGGCTGGCGATCAGTATGAAGAGGGCGACCTCGTGACGCTCGATCCTGCTGATGCGACGCCGGCCGTGAAGAAGTGGACGGCGGCTGCCGCGAACAGCAAGCTCGCCCTCGCTGGGGCGAAGTTCGACCAGCCGTACGCGAAGCAGTATTGGCTCGACGAGGGCGTCACTATCAACCTCATCCAGCAGGAAAACTACTTCATCTTCACCTACCAGGGCGCAACCGCAGACGGCTCCGACCACGAAGCGACGGCGGCCGACATTGCGGCCGTGCAGGCCGGCGAGGTCCGGGACCTGAAATACAACGCCACGGAGGAGTGCATCACGCTTCGCGACAGCTCCGGGACCGCCAACACCCCGCAGGCGAAGATGGTTCGCGTCTACAAGGGTGGGGTCGGTGACAACAACATCCGCGTTCTCGCTCGCATCTCAACTGACTGGCTCATGGGAGCCTGAGGAGGGTCGCTCGATATCATGGCTGAGCGCTTCTATACCTCTGCTTTGCACGGCCAGAATCACGATGCGGCGACTGTCTACAAGGGCTTTGATCGCATCGCGATGCTGGAGTACGGCAACGCAGGGGAGATGATGGTCGGAGAGGAGCTTTACGGCCCCGACGACCTTGGGACGGATGGCCTCCACAGCGAGGTCTTCTTCCGCACGCGCCTGCAGGGGCAGGCAATGAAGATGGACGATCGGGTCCGCCAGCATTTCCCGAAGGCGGACTACAAGACCGGCAGCATCATTGTGCACGGGTACACTCGCCTCGGCATCGCCGACGAGTACTACCCCGAGGACCTGGAGGACAACCTCACAGGCTTCGAGTTCATCGCCAACATGGCTGCCGACCTGCCGATCCTCCTTCGCGACGCCGAAGAGGATGAGTACCTCAACCTCTACAACAACGGCGAGACCATTACGGGGGGCCATGCGGATACGGCGCTCTTCGTCGATGGCACAACGAGCAAGCTGCAGCTCATCGGGAACCCGACCTTCTTCGCGGGGACGGCCGCGTCCAACATCATGGACAACGCTGGCGGGATCAGCTACTCGCTGATCGCGCTTCTGCGCCAGTACGGGCAGAACTTCGTGAACGAGGAAGGCCGCACGAACCCGGTCCAGATGGAGCAGATTCTGTGCAACAAGCAGAATGGCGACCTTCTGGAGCTCTACTTCAGCGCCACGACCAACATCGAGCAGACCAATCCGCAGGTGAAGAACCCGGATGCTGGTAACCCGACGCCGCGCATCCTTCGTACCGAGCGCCTGTCCAACCCGAACGACCTGGTGGTCTTCTACACGGGCTGGCAGGACCAGATCAAGGAGCGCAGCAAGTACCGTGCCCGTACGGACTCCTGGGAGGAAGGCAACGCCCAGTTCCGCAAGGTCTACACGCAGGTGCGCAGCCGCTACGGCTTCTACTTCTACGGCAACCGGCTGATCGTCCTTGTGCGCGGTGCGAACTAAGGAGGTGTGACAGATGCCTTATCGCGCTTCCCCTCTTCGCAACGTGCCTGACATGGCCCGCGCTTCGGTTGCCGCTTCGGAGGTCGAAGGTACTGACTTCGACGGCACCGATGCCATCAGCCTCTCTACCAGCACAGTGACGCACGCCAACGGTCAGGCGGCTGGCGTATTCGCGGTGCTGCCCGACAAGCACAACTACGACTACCTGCGCTTCAGCTTCAAGAGCACCATCACTGGCACGGCTGCCGGTGTGGTCCTGGGGCTCTGGCAGCGGGAGTCGGATGGCAGCATGCGCCGCGTCGGTTCGTCAACCTACGTGGCTGGCGAATTCCCGGTGATCGAGATTCCGAACACCGATGGCCGGTACTTCCTCGCGGTGGATGACATTGCGAGTGCGACCGGAGTCGACGTCGACGTTTCGGTTCAGGGCCTCTACAGCGTGCCCACGGTGTTCGCTGGGGCTTGACCCGGAAGCGCCTAGCGCGCATGACGGCCAACCCGGAGGCGCCTTCGCATATTGAGGGCGCCTCTGCTAGTCTGAAGCGCGAAGGAGACCGACGTGGCGACATTCCAGGCCCTTGAAGACCGCGCAAGAAGCGAGATCGTCGCCGAGGTCTACGAGGACCAGTACGTCAGCGCCAGCATGCAGGGTGACTTCTGGAACTCCTCTGTCGAACTTGGAGCGCTCTTCGGCATCCCGAAGGCGCTGAAGGAGGACACGGCGGTTACAGCGGGGGACTTGACAGTCGCGGCTCCGACAGACATGGTGCGGCTTACCAACCTGATCATTAACGGAGACCAAGGCGTCTGGGCTGACATCCCCACCGTCCTGCAGGAGCGATCTGTCGGGGCTGGCCCGCTGCGCGTCTTCCACCATGACCCGCGCATGCAGGGCGACATCCTTATCGGGCCGGCCACGAACTACACTGGCACGGTCGAGATCGAGTATACGCAGCGCCTCAGCTACCCAAGCGACCTGGCAGCCGCCGAGCCGTGGACGCCCGACGGCGGTACCGCGCTCCTTCGCGAGTGGCACTGGCTCGTGATCTACCATGCGGCAGCTCGACTCTTCCAGGAAGCCGAGCGCGAAGATGAAGTTCCGTACTGGATGCAGCTCTATCAGTCTGGCATCACGAACTTCGCGATCTTCCTCGGTCGGGAGGACGTTGCCGACCTCATCCTCGGAGGCATCAAGGCAGGCCCTGCGGCGCAGGCTGGGACGCCTCAGCAGCCGCAAGGGACGCGGCAGGCTCAGCAGTCGCTTGGCTATGGCGGGAGCTTGGGACAGTGACCTTCGCAGAGCTGATTCAAGAGGTCGAGCAGAACATTGCCGCGTCGCCCGGTAGGAGCACGGTGCAGCGCGCTGAGGTCAAGCGCAAGCTGAACCGTGCTCAGCGGGAGCTGGGCCTTCG
>Ga0315540_10000173_pt1 | contig 35158 bp, 27 predicted proteins | sample SalMarSW160110MG_FD_203677 | JGI IMG/M metagenome (GOLD analysis project Ga0315540, IMG submission 203677) | Salt marsh sediment microbial communities from the Plum Island Ecosystem LTER, Massachusetts, United States - Salt Marsh Sediment SW1601-10 ...
GGCTCGCAGCTGGTGGTCATTCCCGATGCGGCCCACTGCGCCATGGACGAGCGCCCGAAGGAGTACCTCGCCGCGGTGAAGAAGTTCGCGGACGAGGTGGACGCTCGGCGGTAGTTCCGGGACGGCGTCCGGCGAAACGAACGCCCGCGGGACTCTCGTCCCGCGGGCGCCCTGCTTCCCTGCACACCGCGAAGCCCGGTCAGCTCTTCGCGGCGGCGCGCGCTTCCATGCGCAGGAGGTGGGTCGCGTGGCCGTCGGCGTCCTCCGCCGCCTCGCCGATGACTTCCATCATCGTCGGGTGGGCGTGGATGGCCCGCGCGAGGTCGGCGATGTTCAGGTCGGCGCCGATCGCCAGCGAGCACTCGTGGATCAGCTCGCTCGCCTTGGCGCCGATGATGTGGGCGCCGAGCACCTGGTCCGTCCCGGCGTCGCCGACGAGCTTCACGAACCCGCTCGTCTCCGCGTCGGCGATGTTGCGGCCGTGTGCGCGGAACGGGAAGCGCCCGACCTTCACCTGGCGGCCCTCGGCCTTCGCCTCGGACTCGGTCAGGCCGACGCTGGCGATCTCCGGGCTCGTGAACGTCGCGGCCGGCACGGCCCGCCAGTTCGTCTGCGCGGGGTGGCCGGCGATGATCTCGACCGCCGCCTTGCCCTGGGCGCTCGCGAAGTGGGCGAGTTGCTTGATGTCGGTCACGTCGCCGATCGCGTACACGTTCGGCACGCTCGTCTGCAGGCGGTCGTTCACGGCGATCTTGCCGCGGTCGGAGTTCGAGATGCCCACCTTCTCGAGGCCGAGGTTCGCGCTGTACGGCCGCCGGCCGGTGGCCACGAGCACCGTGTCCACGTCCACCGTCCTGCCGCCCGTCAGCGTGAGCGTGATCGAGCCGTCCGCGTTGTCCTTCCGGTCCTCGACCTTCGTGCCGAGGTGGAGCGCGACCTTCTGCTTCTTCATCTCCCGCTCGAGCGCGGACGAGATCTCCTCGTCCTCGGCCATGACGAGCCGCGGCAGCATCTCGATCACCGTGACCTGCGAGCCGATGGCCGCGAAGAACGAGGCGAATTCGCAGCCGATCACGCCGCCGCCGAGCACCGCGATGCGCTTCGGCTGCTTCGTGAGGTCGAGGGCCTCCTGGCTGCCGATCACGCGCTCGCCGTCGAGCGACCACCCGGGGGGCATCCACGCCTGCGCGCCGGTGGCGACCAGCACGTTCTCGGCCGTGATCTCCTGCGTGCCGCCGTCCTCGAGCGTGACCGCGAGGCGGTTGGCCGCCTCGAAGCGGGCGACCCCGCGGTGGATGTCCACGCCGCGTCCCGAGAGCAGCGTCTTCACGCCACCCGTCATCTGCTTCACGATCTTGTTCTTCCGCTCCAGCAGCGCGGGCCAGACGATCTTGGGCTCCCCGACCTCGATGCCGAACTCCTTCGCGCGCCGGATGGTCTGGTAGAGGTGGGCCGTGACGATCCACGCCTTGGTCGGGATGCAGCCCCAGTTGAGGCACGTGCCGCCCAGCTCGTCCTTCTCGACGACGGCGGTCTTGAGGCCGAGCTGCGCGGCGCGGATGGCGGCGACGTAGCCGCCGGGGCCGGTTCCGACGACGACGAGCTGGTAGTTCGGATTCGACATGGCGCGATACCCGGGCGGATGAGGGAAACGGAAACGGCCGGGAGCACCCGGCGCGCAATCGGCGAAAGGAGCCGCGACTCTAAGCCCCGTCGAGCCGCTGTCAAACGCGAATCGGGCTTGGATTCTCCCTTGCCCGCCACTAGGCTGCCCGCTGTCGCGGACTTCGCCCGCTCGCGGGGTCAGCGCCCCTCGGAACGACTTGAACCATCTCGCCGTCTTCGCACGCCCGCCCGTGGCCGGCCGGGTCAAGACCCGGCTCTCCCCGTCGCTCCCCCCGGCGCTGGCGGCGGAGCTTTACTCGGCGCTGCTCTCGGACACGCTGGAGGCGGGACGGGCGTGCCGTGCAGACACGCGCACGATCTGGTGGGCCGAGGACCGCGACGGCGTGCCGCGCCCGGAGGGGTTCGTGCCGAAGCTGCAGTCCGGGGCCGACCGCGGCGCGCGCCTGGCGAACGCCTTCGAAGCGCTGCTCACCTCGCCCGGCGACCGGGCGATCGTCGTGGTGGCGGACCTGCCCGCGCTCTCGGCGTCCCACCTCGACCGCGCGTTCTCGGCGCTCGAGCGACACGACGTCGTGATGGGCCCCGCGACGGGCGGGGGCTGCTGGCTCGTCGGGCTCTCCCGGCGCTCGCCCGCGCTCTTCGAAGACGCGAAGTGGGCGGATGGCGGGAGCTGCGAGGACGCCCGCGCGGCCGTGCGCGGTGCCGGCCTCACGCTGCGCGAGCTCGAGCCGCTGCCCGGCCTCGACACGCCGGCCGACCTCGTGCGGCTGGCCGCCGCCGCCGCGGCGGGCGCGCTCCTGCTCGGCGAGACGGCCGCGGCGTCCCTGCGCCGGATGGGCCTGCTGCCCGAGTGACGGCGGTGCGCGGGCGGGTCGCCGCGGCCTCAGCGGCTGCCGCTCGTCCCCGCGCCGGAGCCCCCCGCCGAAGGCGCGGGCCGGCCGAGGCGCTGGGAGACGCGATCGATCGACTGCTGCAGCGCCTGCTTCATGCTCTCGGGCGGGTTCGACCGCTGCGCGCGTTGGAAGTAGTGGAGCGCGTCCTCGAACTTGCCCTGCCCTTCCGAGACGATCCCGAGGTTGAAGAGCGCGATCGGGTGGTTCGGCTCCAGCTCGAGGGCCTTCTTGAACAGGGCCACGGCCTGGTCGGGCTGCGAGAGGTTGTAGTAGCAGACGCCGAGGTCCACGATCGTCTCGATCCGGCCCGGGTCCATCCGCATCGCGGCCTTGTAGCTGACGATCGCCTCCGACCAGTTTCCCGTGTCGTAGAGGACGTTCGCGAGCGCGATCCGCGCGTTGACGTTGGTCGAGTCCTTCGCCAGCTCGGCGCGCGCCATGTCCACGATGTGCTGCTGCTCCTGCTGCGCGCCTTCGACCGGGGTTTCCGTCGGGTTGTTCTTCTTGAAGCCCTGGAACGCGGTGAACAGGACGATCACGACCGCGAGCGCGCCCAGGATCACCCAGAGCTGCATCTGCACCTGCTGCTGCGGCGCCTGCGGCCGGCGCGGGCGGATGGGGCGCGTGCGCCGGATGGACGGGTCGTAGCCCCGGACCGCCGGTTCCGCGCGGGGCCGTGGGGGCCTGGCCGGCGTGGCCGGCGTGGCCGGCGTGGCCGGCGTGGCCGGCTCGCCCGGGGCCTCCGTCGTCTCGCCGAGCTCGGGGTGCAGCGGGAAGTTGCAGTTCGCGCACTCGGTTGCGTCGGACGCGTTCGGGTGACCGCAGCTGGGACAACGGTGATCGTTCGACATGAATCTCCCTCGCTCCGACGGTGGGGCGGCCGTCCTCGGTGGCCCGGCACTCTACGGCCCTGCCGCGCCGCCGGACAAGGGGAGCCGGGACCGCGCCGGGGCGCCGGCCGGGCACGGCCGGCGCACGCGGAGGTGGCAGGCCCGGGGCCGGCCTGTTACGGTTCCCGCCCCGTCCACGGGTGCGACACCCGGCCCGCCCGCACCCCTGCACGCCGCTCCGGAGAGCACCCCCGAATGTCCCGTTCCGCCATCGTCGCGCTGTCGCTCGTCGCGCTCGCGGCGCTCGCCGGCGCGCCCGCGCGCGCCGAGGAAGTCCACGTCACGGTCCTGCACACGACCGACGTCCACGGCTCCCTGCTGCCCTGGGACGACCTGCGCGAGCGGCCGGTTCCCCGCGGACTCGCGAAGGTCGCCACGATCGTCCGGCAGATCCGGGCCGAGGGGCCGCCGGTCATCCTGCTCGACGCCGGCGACGCGACCTCCGGCAGCCCGCTGACGAGCGTGTGGCACCGGGATTCCGGCGGGGAGCCCGAGCCCGTCACGCGCGTGATGAACGCGATGCGCTACGACGCGATGACCGTGGGCAACCACGAGTTCGACTTCGGCCCCGCCGCGCTCGAGAGCACGCGCGCCGCGGCGCACTTTCCCTGGCTCGCGGCCAACGTCGTCCGCGACGACGGCTCGCCGGCGTTCGATCCGCACCTCGTGAAGCTCGTCGCCGGGGGCGTGCGGATCGGCGTCTTCGGCCTGACGACCCCGGCCGTGCCGCAGCTCGTGGACTCCACGCAATGCGCGGGCTACCGCTTCCTCGACCCCATCGAGATCGCGAAGGGCGAGGTGCGGCGGCTGCGCGACGTCGAGCGCTGCGACGTCGTGATCGCCCTCGTCCACGCGGGCCTCGAGAAGGACCCGCGCACGGGAGTGCTGCGCCAGGGCGACGCGCCGAACGAGAACTTCGGCTGGCGGCTCGCCCACGAGGTGCCCGGCATCGACGTCGTGATCCTCGGCCACACGCACCGGTCCGTGCCGTGGGCGAAGGTGGGCGACGCGGTCCTGACCCAGGCCGGAGCCCACGCCGAGGAGCTGGGCCGCATCGACCTGACGCTTTCGCGGGAGACCGACACGAGCCCCTGGAAGCTCGTCGGCCGCCACACCAGCCTGATCCCGGTCACCGACTCGGTCGCGACCGACCCCGCCCTCGCCGACACGCTCGCGGGCTACGAGCGGCGCACGAAGGCCGTGCTCGACCGCGTCGTCGGCACGGCGACGGGCGAGTTCTCGGCGCCGGGCGGCCGGTTCGCGGACAACCCGCTGCTGCGCCTGCTCCAGAGCGCCCAGCTCGAGACGACCGGCGCCGACGTCTCGATCGGGAACCTGTTCGACCCGACGCAGCGGATCGCCCCCGGTCCAGTGACCGTACGCGATCTCATGCGGCTCTACCCGTACGAGAACACGCTCGTCGCGGTCGAGATGACCGGGGCCGACCTCGAGGCCGCGCTCGAGCAGTCGGCGTCGGTATTCGAGGAGTACACGTACGAGGCAGGAAGGCCGCTCCTCGTGCCGGGCAGGCCGGCCGGGGGGTTCGACGCCGCCATGGGCGTGACCTACGACGTGGACCTGACCCGGCCCGCGGGCCACCGCATCCTGAACCTGTCGTGGCACGGCAAGCCCCTGGCGCTCGACCGCAGGCTGCGCGTCGCGGTGAACGGCTACCGCGCCGCGGGTGGAGGCGACTTCGCCATGATCCGGCGCGCGCCCGTCGTGGGTCGGCCGGCCGGGCTCGCGCCCGACGCGCTGATCGCGTACGTGGAGCACCACCCGACGCTCGACCCGAAGGGCGACGCGTCCTGGTCGCTCGTTCCCGACTACGCGCCCACGCCCGAGCGGGAGCTCATCGACCGGCTCGTCCGGCTCGGCGTCGCGCCGGCCTCCGACGTGCGCCACCTGATCCCGCAGGAGCCGGCGATGCGGATCGACCTCGCCTACTGGCTGGGCCGCGCGCTCAACCTGCGCTCGAAGCGCCCCTCGGGCGCGTTCGGCGACGTTCCCGACGCCGTGCAGGTGTGGGTGGACGGCATCCTCAAGCGCGGCGTGCTCGGGCCCGAGGGCCGCGGCGACTCGTTCCACCCGTTCGAGCAGGCGACCGTCCTGACCGCCTTCTCGTGGTGCGAGCGCGCTGCGCGCGCGAAGGACTTCGCGATCCCGCCCCGGGACGGCCGGATCCTGCCCTTCTGGCGCAGCCTCGCGACCGGCCTCGGCCTCGAGCGCACGCCCGAGGGCGAGTTCGTGCTCGACCGCCCGCTCACGCGGGCGCAGTGGCTGGGCATGGTCTCGAACCTGAGATTCCCGCGCGTGCAGGTGATCGAGACCACGGACTTCCACGGCGCGGTGCTGCCGGGGCACGACCGCCGCACGGGGCTCGAGACCGGCGGGACCGTCCAGCTCGCCTCCGAGATCGAACAACTGCGCGCGGAGAACCCCGAGGGCACGGTGCTGCTCGACGGCGGCGATGTGTACCAGGGGACGATGCTCTCGAACCTGCAGTACGGCCGCCCCGTCGTGGAACAGATGAACCTGCTCGGCTACACCGCGCAGGCGATCGGCAACCACGACTACGACTGGACCGCGGACACGCTCGAGGCGCGCGCGATGCAGGCCCATTTCGCGATGCTCGGCGCGAACATCACCCAGCGCCGGAACCACAGGCGGCCCTGGTGGGTGCGCGCGGACACGCTGGTCGAGCGCCGGGGCGTCCGGGTGGGCATCCTCGGGCTCGCCTACCCGGGCACGCCGCGCGTGACGCTCGCCGCGAACGTCGCGCACCTGCACTTCGGCGACGACTCGGCGGCCGCAGCGCCGCTCGTGCCGCGCCTTCGCAAGGAGGGCGCGGCGATCGTCGTGGGCGTCGGGCACATTCCGGGCGAGACGGACTCGACCCGCAAGGCCCACGGCGACCTGGCGCGGCTCGCGCGCGCGGTGCCGGGCGTGGACGTGTGGCTCGGCGGACACAGCCACAACGTGATCGACGACCGCATCAACGGCGCCTCCGTCCTGATCGCGGGCGCCCACGGCCAGTGGCTCGGGGTCGTCGACATGACGGTGGACCCCATCGCCCGCAAGGTGGTCGAGAAGGACCAGCGCATGGTGCGCGTCATCGAGGGCGCGGCGCCGGTGGACTCGGCGTGGATCCCGCGCGTGGAGCGGTGGAACGCCGCCATCGCGCCCATCGCGGCTGAGGTGCTCGGGCGGAACGCGACGGCGCTGGACCGCGGACGGCCGGAGGCCACGATCGGCGACTTCATCTGCGACGCGATGCGGTTCGCGTGCGGGGCGCAGGTCGCGCTGCAGAACCCGGGCGGCATGCGCGCGAACCTCGCGGCGGGCCCGATCACCCGCGGCGGGATCTACCAGATCATGCCGTTCGACAACACGATCGTGACGATGACGCTGACCGGCGCCGAGCTGAAGACGGCGATCGAACAGGGCCTGCGCGGGAGCCGCGTGACCCAGGCGAGCGGCATCCGCTACACGTTCGACCCGTCGCGTCCCGCGGGCGACCGGGTGGTCTCGCTCACGCTCTCCGACGGCACCCCGGTCGAGCCGGCGAAGTCCTACAAGGTGGCGGTGAACAACTTCATGGCCACCGGTGGCGACGACTACAACGTGCTGAAGAGCGCCCCCGACTGGAACGACACGGGGCTGCTCATCCGCGGCGCCATGGAGGCGTACGTGCGCGACCGCTGCAAGGCGGGCGGCACGCTCGAGGTCGCGGCGGACGGACGGATCGCGGAGGCGCCGGCGGACCACTGACCGCGGCCGGGAGCGGCCGCCGCTCAGCCCGCCAGGGCCTCGTCCGCAGCGGCCGAGAGGCGTCCGCAGATCCCGTCGAGCCAGTCGAGGTGCTCGGGCTTCATGAGCACCGATCGCAGGCAGGTCACCGCCGACGCGTCGGCGGCGATCCCGGCCCGCTCGAGGCCGAGGAACCGTGCCGGGATGGCCGCGAGCGCGAGGTGCAGATCGCGCCGGGCCGCGGCCTCGAACGTCGCCCGGGCGAGCCGCGAGCAGTCGGAGGCGGCCGCTCCGCGCACGGCCCAGACGACGATGTCGAGCTCGGGCTCGAACGCCGGCAGGAAGCGGGGGTCGGCGGCCAGCCGCCGGTGCAGCTCGAGCGCGGCCTTCCGCCCGCTCTCGAGCCCGCGGGCGAACGCCCCGCCGGGCACCGGCGGCAGCAGGCGCTGCGTGGCCCACAACGCGACGGCCGCGGCGCCGGGCCGCGAGCACTCGAGGCTGATCTCGCCCAGGTGCAGGTCGCCGGAAGTGAAATAGGTGTACGGCGAGTCGTGCCGGTAGTGCCGGCCGACCGACGGGTCGCGGAACAGCACGCACCCGCACCCGTAGGGCTGCAGCCCGTGCTTGTGCGGATCCACGACGATCGAGTCCGCGCCGTGGAGCGCGTCGAATGCGCGGCGCGCCCCGGGGCCGAGGTCCCGCGCGAGCGTGAAGTACCCGCCGTAGGCGGCATCCACGTGCACGCGGAAGCCGTGCCGCTCCCGCAGCGCGAGGATGCGGTCGAGCGGGTCCACGGCGCCGTTGGCGGTGACGCCCACGGTCGCGACGACGGTCCCGACGCCCCCGCGGGCGAGCCGCGCCTCGAGCGCCCCGGGGTCCATGCGCCCACGATCGTCCGCGGGCACGGGCTCGAACGGCAGCCCCAGCACGCCGCACACGCGCGCGTGCGTGTAGTGCGCGAGCTCCGAGGCGAGCACGGCCCCCCCGCGCTCGAGCCCGGCCACCCAGAGCGCCTCGAGGTTCGCCATGGTGCCTCCGCCGGCGAGGTGCCCGAGGTGCTCGCGCCACCCGAACATCGCCGCGAGCTGCGAGACGGCCTCCTTCTCCATCGCCGAGCTCGCCCGCCCGCCGTCCAGCGCGTGGTTGTTGGGGTTCACCCACATCGCCAGCGCGTACGCGGCGCGCGCGACCGGGTGCGGCGGCTTGAGCATCTGGCCCGCGTAGAGCGGGTGGAAGTAGGGGAAGTTGTCGCGCAGGCGGTCCGCCACCTCGGCGAGCACGTCCGCCGCCGCGGCGTCCTGCGCCGCGGGCGGGGCGGGCGGCAGGGCGGCGAACCCGGCGTCGAGCCGCGCGAGCGCGTCACCGAGGACGCGGAGCGAGTCGTGGTCGAGGTGGGACGAGGCGGTCGGGGCGAGGTCCCCGGGAGCATCGGGCATGGGCGGATTAGAGGGGCCGCACCCGCCCGTGGCAAGCGTGCCGTTCCCGCCCGGGCGTCTGCGCGGCGTCCGGGTGCCCGGGCCTACTGCCCGCGGCCCGAGCCCGTGCCCGCGGCGGCCGACGAGCCGCCCAGCGTGACGCCCGCCTGCTTGAAGTAGGCGACGATCCCGCTCGAGAGCTGCTTCGCCATGTCGCGCTGGAACTTCGGGTCCTTCAGCAGCTTCACCTCGCGGTAGTTGTTGATGAACGCCGTCTCGACCAGCACGCTCGGGAACTCGACCGACTTCAGGACGACGAATCCGGCCTGCTTGATACCGCGCGACTCGACGCGGCGGTCGGCCGCGATGTGGTCGAGCAGCGTCTCGGCGAGCAGCTGGCTGCGCTCGAGCGCCACGTTGCGCTTGACGCCGTAGAGCACGTTGATGACGTCGTCCTCCGCCTGGGGCGGCACGCCGCCCACGAGGTCCGCCGCGTTCTCGAGGTCGGCGAGGTCGGCGTCGGCCTGGTCGCTCGCGCCCTTCAGCGACAGGAAGTAGACCTCGGTGCCGCTGCCGCGGCCGCGCCGCCGGCTCGAGTTGCAGTGGATGCTCACGAACACGTCGGCCTTCGCCTTCTCGGCGATCTCGTAACGCTGACGCAGCGGAATGAAGAAGTCCCCGTCGCGGGTGAGCACCGCACGCACGCCGTCCACCTTGTTCAGCTCGGCGGCCAGGTCCTTCGCGATCGCGAGCGTGACGTCCTTCTCGAGCACGCCCCCCGGGCCCCGAGCGCCGGTGTCCTCGCCCCCGTGCCCGGCGTCCACGACGACCAGCCGGACGCGGTCACGGCGCTTCTCGGCGGCGACGGCCGCGAGGCGCTTGTTCTCCGCCTCGCGCTGCGCCCGGCCCACGACGTCCACGACGATGCGGAAGGGCTTGTCCTCCTCCGGCGCCAGCGTGAACGTGCGGAAGGTCGCACCCGGGGACAGCATGACGATGAAGCGGGCGCCGTTGCCGTCGAGCACGGTGACGACCGAGTCCACAGCGCTGTCCGCCACCGCGACGGTGGCGGCGGCGCCCTCGGCCGCGGTCAGGCCCGGCAGCGGCACGGAGACGACGAGCTGGGAGGCCGAGCCCGAATCCGGCATCACCGGGGCCACGACCTCGGAGAAGTCGAAGACGACGCGCGTGTTCGTTGGCGCCGACCAGGCGCGGATGGCGCTGAGCACGGGGGCCGCCGCGGCTGCGCGCGGGGGCGCCGCCGCCAGCAGGGTCAGGCCGAAGGTGAGGGTCGCGATCAGGGTCTGGCGCATCGGCGTGGTACTCCGTCCATGGAGTGGCGGGAGGCGGCATGCGCCGCCTCCCGTCCGTTCACGTCCTCGGGGTCCGGGTCACGGTCATCGACCGAGCCGCAGGGTGACGAAACGGGTGTTGCCTTCTCGGTTTACGAGCAGCGCCGCCGGCCGGTGGGCCTTCTTCGCGGCGTCCATCAGCTTCGTGAACGTCTCGGCGTCCGTTGCGGGCGTCGGACCGACCTGCTCGATCACGTCGCCCGGCTGGATGCCGCGGTCCTCGGCCACGCTGCCGTCGGCCACGTCGGTCACGCGGACGCCGGCCTCGATGTCCAGCGCCTTCAGCTCGTCGGAACGCAGGTCGCGCACCGACAGGCCTGCGAGGTCCACCGCGTCGTCCGTGCCCTGCACGGCCGGCTCGTTCGCGGCAAGCTTCGCATCCTTGTCGGCCAGTGTCACGTCGAACGAGACCCGCTTGCCGTTTCGCAGCACGACGATGCTGGCCCGCTTGCCGGGGGCGGTGTCGGCGACCTTGAGGCGCAGCTTCTGCAGGTCGTTCACGGGCTGGCCGTTGTACTCGACGATCAGGTCGTTGCGTTGCAGGCCCGCCTTCGCGGCCGGCGAGCCCTCCACCACGCGCTGGATGAGCACGCCCTGCTGCCCGGGAAGGCCGAAGCCCGCGGCGAGGTCCGGCGTGAACTCCGCGAGGACGACGCCGAGCATGGCGCGGCGCACGGAGCCGTGCGCGACGAGCTGGTCGGCGACGTGCTTCGCGAGGTTGATGGGCACCGCGAATCCGATGCCCTGGCCGCTCGTGTTGACGGCGGTGTTGATGCCGACCACCTCGCCGCGGATGTTGCACAGCGGGCCGCCCGAGTTGCCGAAGTTGATCGACGCATCGGTCTGGATGAAGTCCTGGTAGTCCGGCGTGCCGCCGAAGATGTTGAGGTCCGTGCGGCCGAGCGCGCTCACGATGCCCACGGTCACGGAGCCGCGCAGCTGGCCCAGCGGGTTGCCGATCGCGATCGCCCAGTCGCCCACGCGCAGCTGGTCGGAGTCGCCGAGCGGCAGCACGGGCAGGTGGTCGCCGTCGATCTGGATGACGGCGACGTCGGTCTCGGGATCGGCGCCGACCACCTTCGCCTTGAACGTGCGGTGGTCGTTGAGGGTCACGTTGATCTCGTCCGCGTCGCGCACGACGTGGTTGTTCGTCATGATGTGGCCCTGCGAGTCGAAGATGAAGCCCGAGCCGGAGGACGGCATCCGCTGCGGATGGCGCGGTGCGACGTCGCCGAAGAACCGGCGCATGAAGTCGTCGGGACCGCCGTCGCTCGACACGTTGATCTTCTTCTCGACGTCGATGAAGACGACCGCCGGCAGCGCCCGGTCCACGACTGAGACGAACGGGCTCTCGGGCAGCGCGGCCGAGTTCTGCGAGGCCACCGAGGCCACCTGGGCGTTCGCGGCGCGCGAGGTCCGCTGCAGGTTGAGCCCCGCGCTGAGGCCCAGGCCCACGACGAGTCCGGCGAGGATCAGGGCGGTGGCTCCGAGGAAGTAACTGCGCGGGCGAATGACCGACCTTCCGTCCATCTGCTGGCTCCTCCGTGCGTGACTTGGACGCGTGGCGACGAGGCGGCCGGAGGTCGGCGGAAGCGGCTCCGGACACTCGTCTAAGACTAGGGCCCGCAGCCGGGGGTCCGGTAGACCCCCACTGTTCAGCGCGGGTCAAATTCCGGCCCCTTCAAACGGGCGCGGGGGAGCGGATGTGCCGGTACCCCCCCGGCTTGTGGTGCCTCAGACGCCCGCCCGGTCCTGAACGTTGCACCGTCCGCGCGAGAACTGATGAAGCATTGACGTCGTCATCGGCAGGCTCGCGCCGGCGGTCCAGCCTCGCGCCGGGAGCCGCGACCGGGTGCCGAACGCGCCCGAGTCCACTAGACTGCGCCGCCATGCATGCCGGCTCGGTGGTCTTTCTGTCCGACGCGCACCTGGGTGCCGAGGCCCGCGAACGGGAAGCCTCCCGGGAAGCCCGGCTCCACAGCTTCCTCGAATCGCTGCCCGGCCGCGCCTCGCAGCTGGTGATCGTCGGGGACCTGTTCGACTTCTGGTTCGAGTACCGCACGGCCGTCCCCCGCCGCTTCTTCCCCACGCTCGCCGTGCTCCGCCGCCTGCGCGAGACGGGCCTCGACATCCAGTACCTCCCCGGCAACCACGACTTCTGGCTCGGCTCGTTCCTGCACGAGACCCTGGGCATCCGGACGACGGAGAACCCGATCGTGGTCGAGCAGCAGGGCCGCCGCCTGTGGGTCCACCACGGTGACGGGCTCGTGGGCGGGGACCTGGGCTATCGGGTGCTGCGCCGGGTCATCCGCAACCCGGTCAGCATCGGGCTCTACTCGCTGCTCCACCCCGATCTCGGCATCCCGTTCGCGCGCCTCGTCTCGAAATGGTCGCGGAGCTCGCGGACCACGCCCGAGCTGCGCGCCGAGCGGCTCTGGCGCGAGATCGCCCTCCCGCGTTTCGCCCAGGGCTACGACGCGGTGCTCGTGGGCCACTTCCACCACGCGTACGAGCGCCGGGAGGAGGGCCGCGAGTTCTTCATCCTCGGCGACTGGATCCGGCACTTCACCTGGGTCGAGCTGGCCGGGGGCCGGCTCACGATGCACACCTGGCCCGCGCCGGCGTGAGGCCCCGGGCTCAGAACTGCGCGCCGAACGAGAAGCGGTGCGAGTCGCCGCGGGCGTCGCCGAAGTCGAGCCGCGAGGGCACCCAGGCGTAGTCCACGCGGACGCTCCCGTAGCGCCAGCCGGCGCCCGCGCTGAAGTTCGCGTTGTCGTCGCCCTCGCGGAAGCCGACGCGGGCCGAGGCCCCGGTCGCGGATTCCACCTCGGCGCCGAGCGCGACCACCGCCTGCCGGCCGCGCGTCGCGCGGACGTCGAGGGCCGGCGTGACGGAGACGCCGCTGCCGAGCCCGCGATGCCAGGCCAGCCCTCCCTGGAGCGCCACCGGTAGGCCCACCGGGGCGCCGACCTGGCCGTCGAAGTCGTAGTGGGCCGCCGGGCCCGCGTGCTGGACCATGAGGCTGGCCCGCACGTCGCGCCACGCCGCCGGCTGCCAGGCGAGCCCGGCGCTCACGCCCCAGGTCATCGCGGACTCGTTCGCGAGGCGCTCGCGGAGCAGCTGGGCCGCGAAGCCGATGCTGGCGCCACCGCGCGTGGCGCGGCCGTAACCGAGCTGCAGCTCGAGGTCGTGCGAGCCGAACGTGCCCAGGAGGTTGCCGAGCGCGTCCCTCTCCTCGATGGGCTCGGTGTACATGGCGCGCACGCTCGCCGCCATGCCGCCGCCGAACATCCGGCCGCCGAGGGCGAACTGCTCGTGGCGCAGATTCGCGAAGGACTCGAAGTGGGAGGCGGTGATCTCGGTGCCCGAGATCCCCGACAGGCCGGCGGGATTCCAGAACGCGGCCTCGGCGCCCCGGGCCACCGCCGAGTAGGCACCGCCCATGCCGGAGGCGCGGGCTCCCGCGGGGACCTCGAGGAAAGCGAAGCCCGGCGGGGCGGCGAAGGCGGCGGTGGAGGCGGAGAAGACGAGCAGGGCGGAGAGGGCCAGCGGTGAGGCGATTCGGCGGGTCACGTCGGGGAGTCCTCGGGATTCACGCGTCCGGCGGGGCCGGTGGCTCCGGCCCCGCCGCGGTTCGTCGCGGGCGCGGCATCATACCCCACGCCCGGGGGTGCGGCGCTCAGCGGCCGCCGCCGCCCCGATGCTTCTGGCCGCCGCCGGAAGAGCCGCGATCCTGTTTCGGCTGGTCCTGCCGCGGGTGGTCCTGCTTCGGCGGGTCGCGCCGGGGCTCCTGCCTCGGCGGGTCACGCCGGGGCTGCTGGCGCGGCGGGTTGTACGCGGGCGGGCTCTGCCGCGGCTGCTCGCGCGGGGGCGTGTAGCGCGGCGGCGGGCTCTGCCGCGGGTTCTCACGCCTCGGCGCCGGGGCGTCGCCCTTGCCCCTCGGGGGGCTCGCCCGACGCGGGGGCTCGAACTGCGGCCTGTCGTTGCCACGGACGCGCTCGCGCGGGCCCTCGGAGGCCTTGCCCCCGGGCTTCGCGGCCGGCTTCGACGGCGCGTCGCCGGAACCCCTCCGCCAGACGGTCCCGCGTCCCTGCACGCCGCCCTCGCGGCCGGTATCGGGACGATTGCGGCCCACCGGCACGTAGCGCCGTCCACCCGGGTTGCGGAAACCCGTGTTGATGTAGCCCGGCGGCTTCGTGCGCGGCTGGTCCCCCGGCTTCCTCGGCGGGGCGACGTAGCCGACCGGAGGCGCGCTCTTGTAGCGCGTGAGCGGGCCACCCCACAGGTCGGCCCAGCGGCGCCGGCCGTCCCAGGACGACCAGCGGTCGTGGTTCGTGTACCACCGGCGGAAGCGCGGCGGGCAGTTGGGCCGGACCACGTAGTAGTAGTACGGCGTGTGCGCCGACCACAGGCACGGACCCCAGCACCAGTTCCAGTTGACCCGGAAGTCGATCACCGAGCACTGCGCGTAGTACGGGTCGAACCCGTCCCACCAGGCCCACTGCCCGGGCCGGTGACAGTCGTTGCAGAGGTAGCGCGGATAGCGGACCTCGTTCCCGATGAAGTAGGACGTGTAGGACGTGGCGAAGTCCTCGACGTCGTCCGGCCGGCCCAGCACGTCGCGGCGGATGCGCTCGATCGCGACGTAGGGATCGCCGACGATCCGGCCGTTCTCGTCCACGCCCTCGGTGGTATCGGTCTCGTGACGGTTCGCATAGCCGATGCTCTCGGCCTGCGGGTCGAACGGTCGCAGGTACCAGGGCAGGGCGAGGAACGGCTGTCGCGAGGCGATCGCGACGATGAAGCCCTGGCCGGTGACGTTGTCCACCGCCAGCTCGTAGCCGGAATCGTCGGGCGGCAGGTGGAGGGTGTTGCGCCCCGCGACCATTCCACCCGCATGGCGGAACGGGTAGAGCACCGTCACCTGGCCCTCGGCGTCGATCTCGTAGACCAGCAGGTAGGCGTCGTCGTTGGTGCGGGCCTTCACCAGCATCTGCTCGCCGGGGGTGTACACCGCGTCGTCGCCGCGGTCAGTCCAGACCTCGACCGACAGCGGACGGGCCATGGCGGCACCCGCCGTCAGGAACATCGCCGCGGCGAGGGCGGCGAGCCCGGGAAACCACCTCTTGTGCAGCATGGCCATCACTCCTTCCCCACCTCGCCCGCCGGCCAGGGGCCGGCCGGGCTTCGCGGCACTCTTCGGGTTACCCCGTCGGGCGGGGCGCCGGTTCCCCCGCGCACTCATGGACGTGCAAATCCTAGCGCAGGTTCCCGTGTTTTCCGCCCGTTTCACCCTGAATTCACCTCAGCCAGGCGATGGGCCGGCTGACCGGGCCGTCCTCGTGGACCGGCTTTGCCCGCAGCTCGCCGTTGCCCGGGTCGGTCTGGTACGCCCAGTCGAAGACCACCGAGGAGGGCGAGACGCTCGAGATCCGGAACTTGGCGAAGTGGTTGTCGCGGGTCCAGACGACGTAGCAGTGCCCGGCAATCGCCTCGACCGACCCGGTCGGCGACCAGCCCGCCGGCGGCGCGTAGTCGATGACGTCCAGGTTCGAGGCCCAGCCCATGTCCTGGATGTCGGTCATCACGTCGGGCGTGAAGAGCTGCGAGATGCTGCCATTGTCCCCGTAGAAGATGTCCGTCGCCGGGTCGTTCGACGCGCGGGTCATCGCGGCCGAGAAGTCCCAGCCGGCCCCGGCGGTGCCGTTCACGAAGTTCGCCAGCGTGGCGCCGGAGCCCGAGGGCCGCGGCGTGTCGTAGACGTCGTTGTACGACAGGTCGCTTTCGTTGCCCGAGTAGTCCACGGCCGCCACCGCGAAGTAGCGGGTCGCGCCGTTCGCGAGGCCGTTCACCACGTAGGTGGTGCCGGTCGTCGTGCCGACGCGGTTGTACGGGCAGCTGCTGCCGCTGGCGCAGGACGCCTCGTAGATGCGGTAGCCCTGGACGTCGCTCTCGGTGTTCGCGAGCCAGTGCAGGGTGACCTGCTGGTCGCCGGTGACGCTGTAGAGGCCGCGGGGCGCCGCCGGGGGCGTCACGTCGCGCGGCGAGACGTGGTCGTCTTTGCAGCCCGCGAGCAGGACCGCGAGCGCGACGAGCGGGAGAATCGGGACCAGACGCATGGTGGGACCCCTTTCGCGAGGGACGGCTGCCGGAAACATGCCATGGATTCACGGCAACGGCCGTGCCACTCGATCCGGACCGGACCCGTGCGGCCCCGGGGCCCGCTGGCGCGCCCATAGTGCACGATCCTGCGGGGACTTCCAGCGGCGGAGGCGCAAGAAAAGCCGCCGCCGGCTCAGGGTGCCGGCGGCGGCGCGGTGTGCGTCGTGGACTCAGGTGTGCAAGCGACGCCACACCGCCTGAACGGGTTGGACACCGGCCGTAAGTCCTCGCGGCAACAGCCTAGACATCCCCCAGTGTTGGCCACGACCGCGATTGACCGGTGTCCGATACCTCTGGATCGATGTCGCCCCTGGTGGACGTTGAGCCTGACCGGGTACTGCGCTCCGACCGTTCCGGGGCCGTCCCTTCACATCGGGTCCAGAGGAGGACTGCTTTCAAGATGACTCCAAGCTAGCCGGTGGCGGGGACCGATGCGTTGTCATAGACGGGGCTCGTACCCTCGACCAGTCCCCGCACAGCCGGCTAGCCCAGATGAGCCCGGCGATTCTCTGCCGGGTGTTGTGGAGGTCCCCCCCTCCGGCCGGGTGACACAGCAGCAGGTGTGCCAACGCCAGGACATCCCCGGAACCTTTCTACGAAATCGCTGTGCACCTTCATGTTAGAGGCCCTCCTCGTTGCGCTCGGAGCCCGCCCGACAGCGCTCGTTCCGAGCCGATTCTGAAAAGGACCTTCCAGCGATTCGCCCCGTCCGGGCTAAGTGCCTGAACGGGGCGAAGGTCGCTGTAAAAGAATCTTCGTGGTCGGGTGTCGAAAGATTCTTTATTCCTTCGTGGCTCCCGGCTGCTCCTCGAGGCCGTAGGCGCGGATGCGGCCGAGCAGCGTCGGATAGCTGACGCCCAGCTCGCGGGCGACGCGCGCCTTGTTGCCGCGGTGGCGCGCCAGGGCACTCGCGATCATCTGCTTCTCGAGCTCCGTGACGTTGCTCTTCAGCGTCCGGTCGGCGCCCGGCAGCGGACCCGAGGACGGGCCGGACTCCGTGTCGCGTTCGGGAGGCGCGGCCTTGAGGTCGCGAAGTTCGGGCGGCAGCAGGTCCGCTCCCAGCGAGTGCCCGTCGTCCGCGAGCACGACCATCCGCTTCACGAGCTTCTCGAGCTCGCGCACGTTCCCGCGCCAGTCGTGGGCGAGCAGCTTGCGCATGACGTCGGGCGTGAAGCCGCGCAGGGGCTTCTCCATCTGCCGCGAGTACAGCGCCGCGAAGTGCTGGGCGAGCACCGGGATGTCCTCGCGTCGCTCGCGCAGCGCCGGCACGCGGACGGTGATGTCGTTCAGCCGGTAGTACAGGTCCTCGAGGAAGCGCCCCTCGCGGATGCGCTCCCGCAGCTCGGCGCTCGTGGCGCAGATGACCCGGGCGTCCACCTTGCGCGTGCGCGTCGCCCCGACGGGCCGGATCTCGCCGCGGTCGAGCACATGGAGCAGTTTGGCCTGCATCGCCTCGGGGATCTTCTCGATCTCGTCGAGGAAGATGGTCCCGCCCGCGGCCTCCTCGAACAGCCCGGTCTTGTCGCGCGTGGCGCCGGTGAAGGCGCCCTGCACGTATCCGAAGAGCTCGCTCTCGAGGAGTTGCTCGGGCAACGCCGCGCAGTTCACCTGCACGAACGGGTGGTCGCGCCGGTTCGACATCTCGTGCACGACCTGCGCGAACAGCCCCTTGCCGGTCCCGGTCTCGCCCATGAACAGCACGGTCGCGTTGCTGTCCCCGACCTTGCGAAGCAGCTGGAGGATGTCGGCGATTTCGCGCGAGTGCGAGACGATGCGGTCCGAGCCGGGACTCGGGCGCAGCTTGTTGCGCAACTGCTGGTTCTCGGTGAGCAGCATCGAGCGCTGCGCCTCGACGATCGCCACGGCCGCGCTGTTCGCGAGCACGGCGAGCATGTTGAGCTCGCGCTGGCGGAACGCGCCGAGCAGGTTGTCGTTCAGGCGGTCCACGTAGACGAGCCCGACCGACTGGGACGGGAAGTTGAGCGGCACGCAGACGAGCGAGCCGACGCCCTCGAGCGCCTCGGTGAGCGCGGCGCCGAAGCGCGGGTCCGCGGTGACGCGGCTCGAGAACATCGGCCCGTTCTCGACGAAGCGCGAGCCGCCGACCTCCTCGAGCACGCGCAGGACGCGCCGCGCGCGGTCGCGGCCGAGGCCGTGCTGGGCGACGACGTCCAGCCGCCCGCCGCCCGAACTGAAGGCGAGGAAGCCGCGGTCGCCCCCGGAGTGCTCGACGGCCAGCTTCACGATCTGCGCGAGCAGGCCGTCCATGTCGTTCGTCTCGCGGAAGAGCCGGTTGGCCTCCTCGAGGGCCCGGAACTCGTTGCACGTCGAGAGCGACACGGCGACGTACTGGCGCTCGATCTCGCGCCGGAGCGCCGCGGCGCGCTCTTCGGTCCCCGGGTCGGCGGCCTCCGCGAGCCAGAGCTCGGCCTGTTCGAGCAGCGCGAGCGCCTGGTCGTAGTGCTCGCGCTCGGACTCGAGCCGGGCGAGCGTCAGCAGCGCCTCGGCCGCAAGCGCCACGACGCCGAGCTGTCGGAACATCACGGCGGCGCGGCGCTGGGCGTCGCTCACCGGGTCCAGCGCGATGCGCAGGCGCGTACTCGTCGGTAGCAGGAGCAGGTACTCGCCCCAGGAAGCGAGGGTGGTCGCGTGCTCGTAGGTCTCGCCGAGCTGGTCGAACGCCTGCGTGGCGTCGCGCAGGTGGCGCTCCATCGCGGCCGCCTGCCCGCGCGTCGCCTCGAGCCGCGCGAGGGCGCGCAGCGCGATCGCGTGCTCGACGCGGTCGCCGAGGCGCTCGGCGAGGGCCAGGCCCCGCGCGCCGTGCGTGTGGGCCTCCTCGAGCCGGCCGACGAGCTGGAGCGCAAGACCGACGCGGATCTCGAGCTCCATCGTCATGTCGCCCTGGGGCGCGGCCTCGCGCGCCTCGGCCAGTGCGGGCTCGAGCAGGCGCAGCGCCGCCGGGCCCTGGCCGCGGTCGAGCTCGATCTCGGCGAGGAACTCCCGGGCGAGCTGCGTCTCGCGCAGCGCGTTCGATTGGCGCGCCAGGTCGAGCGCGCGCTCGTAGTGCTCGCTCGCGCGGTCGTACTGGCGGCGCCTGCGGCAGAGCATGCCCAGCGCGAGCAGCGCCTGCGCCTCGCCGGTGACGTGCCCCACCTCGCGCGCGATGCGCAGCGAGTGGCGGAAGTGCTCGTCCGCGAGGTCCCACTGCCCGAGCCGGTAACGGATCAGGCCCAGGTTCTGGTGGTGGAGCCGCATGCGGGCGTAGAGGCCCTTGCGCTCGTCGATCTCCAGCGCCTGCTCGAGGAAGCGGACGGACTCGCGCCACTCGCGCAGGTTCTTGTAGGCGATGCCCAGGTTGTTCAGCGCGACGACGAGCCCGTCGGCGTGGTCGATGCGGCGGAACGTGGCCGCCGCGTTCTGGAACCACTCGATCGCGGCGTGGGGCTGGCCCAGACGCTGCAGGTTCAGGCCCATCGTCAGCGAAATCTTGCCGACGGTGCGATGCTCGCTCGTGTCCCGCAGGACGGCATAGGCGTACCGCGCGTACCGCAGGGAGCGCCGGTAGTTCGACCCCTCGAAACTGATCGCCGCGAGACGGGCGGCGACGCCGGCCCGCACGGAGGCGTCCTCGAGCACGCGACCGGCGGCGCGCGCCTGGCGGGCCGCGACGAGCGACGCGTCCCACGCCCCGCGCAGGAACTCCGCCTCGGCGACCTTGAGGAGCAGCCGCACGCGCGACGGCGCGTCGTGGGTGTCCGCGGCCGACAGGGCGGCGCGGAAGGCCTCGACGGCACCGGAGAAGTTGTCCGCGGCGAGATGAAGATCGCCGACCGCCTCGTGCTGCCCGGTGCCGGTTCCCGGCGCCAGGGCCCGTTCAGGCTGATCGGGGGGGATCGCTCTCTGCACGGTCAGGTCCTCGACGATTCACAACCCGGTGGTGGACGGCAACCCTGCCGGCCACCTGCACGTCATCGAGCCGCCCGGCGCTGAGGGACTCAGCGCGGGTTCGGGCGGTGCGGTTCGAATTGGCCCCGGAATCTCCACCGGATCCACAGCTGCGCGAGCCAGTAGTTCGGCGACGTCGGGAACATCGACGACGGCTTCACGACCGGCTGCGGTGCGCCCTGGCCTGTCCCGTCCGGCTCACCGGAGAAGGTGCCCACGCCCGGCCGCTGGAAAGCGGTGGGTGTGTCGCCGGACCGGCTGGACCAGGGTGACCTGTGCGCGGGAGCGAATCCGAACCCGCACGTCACGGCCACCACGGCAGCGAGGACCAGTGAGACGAGGAGTCTGCTGCAAAGCTTGGTCATGCGATTCCCGCTCCCTCCAAACACTGGCTGGAAACAACACGGACGCCCGGCCGGAGGACGCCGGGACGAGCGCCGAAAGAAAGGGACCTTGGAGAGGGGACCAGCGTCTTGCCTTCGCGAAGTATCCGTCGGCTGAAAAGGAATCGTCAACGGATAACTGGCTCGCCCGCTCCGCGCCCGCACGCACGGGGGACGGGGGCCGCCCGGCGGGATCCCGGAGCCGGGGGCTCTAGACGGAGCGGTTCGCGAGCCACTCCTCGGCGGCCAGGCGCACGAGCCCGTACCGCAGGCCCTGCGTGGAAGTCACCAGGCCGGGGGCCTGGAACCGGTTCATGAGGGCCTCCACGACCAGCGCGCCGGCGCCGATGATGTCGGCCCGACCCTCGCCCATGATGGGCAGGCCCCGCCGATCCTCGAGCGAGAGCCGGACGATCCGGTCGATCAGTGCCAGGGCCCGGGATCGCTCGATGTACCAGCCCTCGAGCAGGGTCGGGTCGTAGTCGCGCAGGTCGCGGTCCAGCGAGGCGAGCACCGTGATCGTCCCCCCCACGCCCGCCAGCAGCGTGCTGCGTTCGGGAAGTTCTGCACATCCATGCATAAGTTCGCGGGCGATGACTTCCCGGGCCGAGCGGAGGGTCTCCTCGTCCGGCGGGTCTCCGGGCAGCAGCCGCTCGTGCAGCGAGACCGCGCCGAAGGGCACGCTGGTCCAGCGCCCGGGCTGGGCACCGACGCCGCTCACGACCTCGGTGCTGCCTCCCCCCAGGTCGAAGACGACGCACTGGCTGGAGCGCGAGCGGCTGCCGAGCCCCAGCACGACCGCCTTGTAGACGATCCGCGCCTCCTCCTCGCCGCTCAGGACCCGCACGGGAACCCCGGCGCGGGCGCCGATCCGCGCGGCCGCCTCGAGGCCGTTGCCGGCGCTCCGGAGCGCCGCGGTCGCCCCGGCGAAGACGTGCACAGCCCCGAGCGAGCGGGCCCGCCGGGCGAACTCGTGCGCGATAGCGGCCGCCCGCTCGGCCAGCTCGTCATCCACGAGGCCCGTGTCGTGCAACCCGCGGCCCAGGCGACAGGGCTCGCCGGCGCGGGCGATGGACTCGAGCGGGGACGCCCAGGCGTCCTCCCCCTTCAGGTCCCCGACCAGCAGCCGGACCGAGTTCGAGCCGATATCTATTGCACCAATACGCATATGTTCGTTCCCGTCTCCGTGTCAGAGCAGGAAGTCTTCGAGGGTGTCGTAGGGTCGCGGAGGCCGGGATGGAGGAACCTCGGGCGAAGCCGGATTTCTACCAGATGGAGGTGCCTCGGCGTGAGCCACTTCTTCCCCCGCGCCCGGCGCGTTCCCATGCGGGGTCCCGGGCTCCGAGTGCGCCCGCACCTCCCGGGCCCTGGCGCGCCCGGGCCGTGCCGCCCCAGGCTTCGGTCCGCGGCGCTTCGCCACCGCCGCCCGGCCCGGGCCGGATTCGTCCCGCGGGCGATCGCCGGCGGCCGCGATCGTGCCCCCGGGGGCGAGCCAGCGGACCAGCCCGGCCACGCTCTCGGCCGCATGTTCGATGGTCACGAGCACGCGCTTGCCGTCCCGTCTGGCCTTCACGAACCCGGCCCGCTCCAGCGCCTGCACGTGCCGCGTCGTGCACGACTGCGAGAGCCCGATGGCCGCCGCCAGCTCGCCCACGCACCGCTCGCCCTCGAGCAGGCAGAGCGCGATCCGGAAGCGCGATTCGTGGCCGAGCGCGGCCAGCAGCACGCGCGGATTCGAGGCCCGGACATTCATTGCATGGGCATGCATATCATCATAGCGGGCTTGGCTGCAATGAAGAACGCTGTGGTACTTTGCGCCGCGTTCCTCCCCGTCCACCTCACCCAGGAATCCCCATGGAATCCGCGCTCCCGATCCTGCCCGAGTCCGGCGCACCACCGAGCTTCTTCGGGCTGCGCCGCGAGCGGCTCGCGGAGCACCTCGGCCGCTTCGGGCTGCCGGGCTACCGCGCCGACCAGCTTTACGCGTGGGTCTACCGGAAGCAGGTGCGCGAGCCGGGCCGGATGACCGATCTGCCCGCGGCGCTCCGGGGCGAGGTGCCGGCCGTGGTGGACCTCGGGCTGCCCCGGACCGCCGCCGTGCTCGCGAGCGCCGACGGCGACACGCACAAGGTCGTGCTCGCGCTCGACGACGGCGCGCGGGTGGAGAGCGTGTCCATGCGCACGGCGAAGCGCCTCACGTTCTGCGTCTCGAGCCAGGTCGGCTGCGCGCTCCAGTGCGCGTTCTGCGCGACGGGCCTCATGGGCCTGAAGCGCAACCTGCGCGCCGAGGAGATCGTCGCGCAGGTGATCGTCATGGGCGACCTCCACGGATGGCGCGACGACCGCTTCAACATCGTGTTCATGGGCATGGGCGAGCCGCTCGCGAACTTCGAGCCCGTGACGGAGGCCATCCGCATCCTGCACGACGAGCGCGGACTGAACCTCGGGGCGCGCCGCATCACCGTCTCCACGTCCGGCCTCGTGCCGCAGATCCGCGAGCTCTCGCGGCTCGACCTGCAGGTGGGCCTCGCCCTCTCGCTGCACGCGACGACGGACGAGGTGCGCGACCGCCTCATGCCGGTCAACCGCCGCTGGCCCATCTCCGAGGTCCTCGACGCGGCGCACGAGTACGGCGCGACGGTCGGCCGCCGGGTGACGCTCGAGTACACGCTCATCGGCGGCGTGAACGACACGCCCGAGGACGCCGACCGCCTCGCGTCGTTCGCGCGCGCGCTGCCGAGCAAGATCAACCTCATCCCGTACAACCCGGTGCCGGGCCTCGCCTGGGAGCGGCCGTCCCCTCGCGCCATCGAGGCGTTCGCGGAGCGGCTCTACCCGAAGGCGCCGGCCGTGACCGTACGCAACACGATGGGCGGCGAGATCTGGGCGGCCTGCGGGCAGCTCGGGGGCCTCTCGCCGGACGCGTGACCGGAGGGACGCTCGCGTGACGCTCCGGGCCCGACTGCTCGCGGCGCTGCTGGTGCTCGCGCTGCTGCCGACGTTCGTCTTTGCGTTGTTCACGCTGGACCAGCTGAACCGGGCCACCGACACCTGGTACCGGAGCCCCGGTGTGGACCGGGCCCTCGAGTCGGCGGTCGAGGTCACCCGCACGGCGCTCACGCGGCTCGAGGCCACGGTGCTCGATCGCGCCGACACGTGGGCGAGCGGGCTCGGGTCCCTGCCGCTGGACGCGGCGCGCCGCGCCCGCCTGCGTGAGGGATTGCGGGACGCGGGCCTCGACTTCGTGCTCATCTGCCGGCGCGAGGGCGGCGCCTGGCGCGTCGTGGACCAGATCGTGCCCTCGGGCGTGCTCGCCGCCGACACGCTGGACCTCGCGTCCGAGATCGACGCGGCGCTCGCGGGCTCGCGCCTGATGCGCTCGCCGCGCGGCGTGCTGGCCGGCGTCGCCGGCGCCGGGCCCGGCGTGGCGGTCGTGACGGGCGTGCGGCTCACGCCGGACTTCTTCGCCCGCGTCGAGCAGATCGGGCAGGCGCGCGGCTATTACGAACAGCTCGCGGTGCTCGTCCACCTGCAGCAGGTCCGTGTGTGGCTGCTCGTCGGGGCGCTCGCCGTGCTCGTCGTGGCCACGGCGCTGCTGCTCGCGCGCATGTTCGCCCGGCAGATGTCCGAGCCGCTCGTCGGGCTCACCGGGGCGTTCGGCCGTGTCGCCGAGGGCGACCTCGAGACCCGCGTCGAGGAGCGCGGCGCGCCGGAGCTGCGCGCGCTCGCGCGCTCGTTCAACACGATGACCGCGCGGCTCGCCGAGGCGCGCGAGGGGCTCGCCCGGGCCGAGCGCGAGGCCGCGTGGCGGGACGTCGCGCGGCGGCTCGCCCACGAGATCAAGAACCCGCTCACGCCGATGCGCCTGTCGCTCCACCGCCTGCAGAAGCGGGCCGACGCCGTACCCGAGAGCGAGCGAGCCGCCGTGCGCGACAGCCTGGCGGCGCTGCTCCAGGAGGTCGAGCACCTCGCGCGGCTCGCCGAGCAGTTCTCGCAGTACGCGCGGCTGCCGGAGCCCCGACACGAGCCGCTCGACCTCTCCGAGCTCGTGCGCTCCGCCGCCGGCCTGCACGAGCCGGGGGACGTCACGCTGCGCGTGACCTGCGACCGCGAGGCGCCGGTCACGGGCGACCGGTTGCTGCTGTCGCGGGCCGTGCATAACCTGCTGCTCAACGCGTGCGAAGCGAGCCCGGAGGGAAGCACCGTCGAGGTGAACGTCGGTCCCGACGGCGGCGAGGCGCGCGTGGACGTGCTCGACCGCGGCGCCGGGCTGCCGGCCGGCCTCGCGGAACGGGTGTTCGAGCCGTACGTCAGCACGAAGAACCGGGGCAGCGGGCTCGGGCTCTCGCTCGTCCGCGACATCGCGGCGCAGCACGGCGGCCGCGTCGAACTGGTGAACCGCGAGGGGGGCGGCGCGCGCGCGACCCTGGCGCTGCCGCTGCGCGCGCGGAACGGGTGAACGAACGCATGGCGAATCGCGAAAGCTTCCGGGTCCTGCTCGTGGACGACGACGCGGCCATCCGCCGCCAGCTGCGGGGCGTGCTCGAGGACGAGGGTCACGCCGCCACCGAGGCCTCCTCCGCGGCGGCCGCCTACGAGGCGCTCGGGGCGGGGCGCTTCGACGTCGTGCTGCTCGACATCCGCATGCCCGGCGAGAGCGGTCTCGACGCTCTGCTGAAGATCTCCGAGCAGGCGCCCGACACGGCGGTGATCATCGTCTCGGGCGAGGGCTCGCTCGAGAACGCCCTCAAGGCCGGCCAGCGCGGCGCGTTCGATTTCGTCGAGAAGCCGATCCGGGACCCCGAGGGGCTGCTCGCCACGATCGGCGAGGCCGTGCGCGTCACGCGCCTGCGCCGGGCCGACGGCCGCGGCGCGCGCGGTGCGGCGCCGTCCGTCGAGGCCGGCGACGATCTCGGGATCGTGGGCACGAGCCCCGCGATCGAGAAGCTGCGCGAGCACGTCCGCCGCATCGCGCCTTCGTCCGGACGGGTGCTCATCACCGGCGAGAACGGCTCGGGCAAGGAGCTGGTCGCCCACGCCGTCCACGCGCTGTCGAAGCGCGCGGACCGGCCGTTCGTGAAGCTGAACTGCGCCGCGATCCCGAAGGACCTGCTCGAGAGCGAGCTGTTCGGTTACGAGCGGGGGGCGTTCACCGGCGCGACCCAGAGCAAGAAGGGCCGCCTCGAGCTCGCGGACGGCGGCACGCTGTTCCTCGACGAGGTGGGTGACCTCGCCCCGGACGCGCAGGCGAAGCTGCTCCGCGCCATCGAAACGGGCGAGCTCGAGCGCGTGGGCGGCACGCGCACCGCGAAGGTGGACGTACGGCTGCTCGCCGCGACGAACAAGGACCTCGCCGAGGCCGTGCGCTCGGGCGAGTTCCGCGAGGACCTCTACTTCCGGCTGAACGTGCTGCCGGTGGCCGTGCCGCCGCTGCGTGAACGCAGGGCCGACGTGCCGGTGCTCGCGGAGCACTTCCTGCGGCAGTTCGCCGAGGCCGAGGGCCGGAAGGATCTCGCCCTGTCGGACGAGGCGGCCGAGCTGCTCTCGGGCTACCACTGGCCAGGCAACGTGCGGGAGCTGCGGAACCTGATGGAGCGCGCGGTCGTGCTCGTGACGGCCGACGTCGTGGACGCCGGCGACCTCCTGCCGTGGCTCGAGAGCCCGCCGGAGGAGAGCGAGGACGCCGGGCTGCGCGGCCGCGTCGCGCGCAGCGAGATCGACGGCATCCGCCGGGCCCTCGACGCCGCCGAATGGAACGTCACCCAGGCCGCCGCCGGCCTGGGCATCGACCGCACGAACCTGCACCGCAAGATGCGCAAGTACGGTATCTCGAGGCGATGAGCGCGGGGCGGCCACAGCGGTGTGGCGCCGTCGCCACAGCCCCGGCGGCGCCGGGCGGCGAACACCCGGCAGGACCGCGCCTGGCGCGGGTTTCCGGGCGCGCGGGAGCGGCCGCAGCTGGTACGCCGGTTGCGACCCTTCAGGGTCCCCGACCCCCCTGCCCTGGAGGCACCGTGAACCGCTGGATCCTTCTCGTCGTGGCGGCCGCGCTCGCTGCCGCGCCCCCGCCGGCGGAGGCCCAGGCCCCGCCCGACACCATGACCTTCGTCCCCCTCGGCGCGCCGTGGGACAGCGCGGGCGCCGAGCCGAACCTCGGCGTCTCGGTGCGCCTCGAGCCCGAGAGCGAGAACGAGTGGCTGCGCGCGCCCGTGGGCGACCGGCTGCTCACCCCGCCGGAAGCCTGGCGGGGCCGGTCACACCACCGCCCCACCGACGCCGACCTGTCGCTCGACTACAACCGCGTGGACCTGCTCCGGTACGGCGTGCACGCGCAGGTGCAGGAGCCCGAAACGATGGCCCCGCGCCTCGGGGCCCGCCTCGACTACTCGACCGGCCGGCGGCGCGTGCTCTACGGCATCCAGGTCGAGCAGCCGCTGCTGCCGACCGCGCGTTTCGTGCTCGGCGTCGGCATGACGCGCCGCACGGACCACTTCGACCTGCAGCAGGTGGACGACCTCGAGAACTCCCTCGCCCTGCTGGTCGCGCACGAGGACTGGCGTGACTACTTCGAGCGCGAGGGGATCGGCGCCTACCTCTCCTGGCGCGTGCCCGATTTCTCCACCGTGAGCCTGCACCTGCGGCGCGACCAGTACCGCTCGCTCGAAACCAGCCGGCACGTGCACTCGTGGTTCCGCAACGACCGGCCGCTGCGGCCGAACCCGGCGATCGACGAGGGCGAGGCCCATCGCGTGCTGATCCGGCTCGAGCGGATGGCCCACCACACGCGCCAGATGCGGGCCGGGCTCTACCACTGGATCGAGCTGCAGACCGCGGGCGGGCAGCTCGGCGGCGACTTCGAGTACACCCGCGCCCTCGCCGACGTGCGCAGCGTGCTGCGGCTCTCTCCCGCGGCGACGCTCGCCCTGCGAACGGTCGGCGGCGCGACCCTTTCCGGCACGCTGCCGGCACAGGAGCGGTTCGCAGTCGGAGGCGTGGACGGGCTGCGCGCCCATACGATCGGGGCGTTCCGCGGCGACCAGATGGCGCTCGCCCAGGCCGAGTACACCGTCGGCCTCTGGCAGCTGCGCGCCCGCGGCGTCGAGGGCGGCCTGCACGCGATCGTCTTCGTGGACGCGGGCACGGCCTGGGACGACCCCGCCGGCCACTGGGACCCGGCGGCCCAGAAGTTCGCCGTGGACGGCGGCGTCGGGCTCGCGACCAGCGAGGACGACGTGCGCCTGACGTTCGCCCGCAACCTGCAGGACGCCGACTCCGCGTTCGTCGTCGGCCTGCGCCTCAACCGGCCCTTCTAGCCGTGCGCCCCCCCGATCCTCTTCCCGGCCGCCCCGACTGAACACCAGGACCCCGATTGTCTCCCCGGCTCCCCGACCCCGCCCGCACCCGGCTCGCGCTCGCCGCGGCCGTCCTCGCGCTGCTCGCGGCGCGGCCCGCGGGCGCGATCGACTTCGCGTCGGTGACCCCGAGGCTCGACGCTTCGGGCCGGATCGGCGTCACATTGCGGCTCGACGACCCGCTCGAGGACCGCGTCGAGCAGAGCCTCGAGCGCGGCATGCCGGCGACGCTCGAGATCCATGCGGAGCTGTGGCGCAAGCGCACCGCGTGGTTCGACCGCGTGGAGCGCTCGATCGACGCGACCGTCCGGCTGCGGCACGACGTGTGGGCGCAGGCGTGGATCCTCGAGCGCGCCGGCGTCCCGCCCTGGTCCGCCGGGTCCGTGGACTCGCTCGAGCGGGCCCTCATGCGCCCGATCTCGCTGACCTTCCCCGACAGCGAGCGGCTGCCCGCGGGCGCGACCTACTTCGTCGTGCTCACGGTGACCGTGAAGCCGATCAGCGTCGAGGACGCCGAGGAGGTCGAAGGCTGGCTCTCGGGCGAGGTGCGCGGCCACGGTGGCGGCGGGTTCGGCGCGCTCGCGGCGCTGCCCCGGGCGCTGTTCGACGCGGTGCGCAACATCGCCGGGCTCGGCGACTCCCGGGCGCGGGCGGTGAGCGCCGAGTTCTCGCCCTCCGACCTGGTGCGGCGCTGACGCGGCGGCCCCGGGCCGCGATCGGTCAGGGGAGCCGGACGATGCGCGCCACTCCGCCGAGCCCGTCGCGGGCGCGCGCGAAGACGACCGTGCCGCGGACGAGCCGGCCGGTGCCGTCGTGGCCGTCCCAGCTCCAGCGGGCGCCGAGCGCGTCGGCCTGCGGCGCGAGGGTCGCGAGGCGGCGGCCGGCGAGGTCGTACAGGTCGAGCGGGCAGGTCGCCGGTCCCCGTCGCACGAGCCGCACGGCGCCGCGCGAGGTGCTGCCGAGCACGGTGAGCGCGCCGGGCGCGATCGGAGCGTCGGAGAGCGACCAGACGAAGTCGGCGAGCCCGGGCACCTGCGTCGGGTAGGTGAGCGACGCGTTCTCGATCGTGCCGGCCGTATTCGCCTCCGCGGGGCCGAACAGCGCCCGGAAGTCCTCGGCGAAGATCTCGTGCGGGCGGTCGGCGTGCATCGCCGTGCTCGAGTAGGTCGTCGCGTCCTCGATGCCGCGCAGCCGCCGGTAGCGGTCCCAGCCCTGTGCGTCGGTGTCGGGCATCAGGGCGTACTGGACGACGTGCCCGAGCTCGTGCACGAACTCGGCCTGCTGCTGCTCCGGCGGAATGGGCAGGACGCCGGGCGAGAGCAGGATGAGTCCGGGGCCCGCGGCCGAGTCGAGCCCGTGGAGGCGCGGGTACGGCAGGACGAACACCTCGGCGGCGACGCGGCCGAGCGGGTAGCGCACGCCCGCGAGCGCATCCTCGACCTGGGCGACGTCGAACGGGTGGAAGGCGCCGTCGCCGGGGTTGCTGATCGAGGGATCGTCGGTCGAGGTCACGAGCGTCCACGAGGCGCCGCCCGGGGCGGTGAAGACCAGATCGCCGTTCACCGTCCGGCAGTAGTCGCGCAGCGTCTCGTCGGCGGAGTGGACCCGAAAGCCCGTCGGCCGGGCCGCGGCGCCGATCTCGTCGGCCGGGGCGGGCTGCGGGAGGACGACCGCGACCGCGAGGAGGGCGAATGCCGCGAGGGCGCTGGTGCGGAAGGCGGTCGTCATGCCTTCCTGGAATCGCGAGCGCCATGCCACGGGATTGCGACCCGCGAACGGCCTGGGGCTGTTGCCCACGCGCGGCCGGATCGCGTTGCCGCGCAGGACGTTCAGGGGGCGTGCGCGGCCGCTCCCGGGAGCTCACCGGCGGGGGGCGGAACGGTCGCGCGGCGGCGCGCGGGGTCAGCGGCCCCACGCACCAGACCGCCCCGGGCGTTCGCACCCAGGGCGGTCCGGATCGGTGGGTCAGCCGATGACTTCGGCCGAGCTCGAACCGGGCTCGGGGCCCGGCGCCGAAGTCGCGCCCTCGTCGAGGACGATCGGCCGCGTTCCGAGGCGCGAGAGCAGGAACGCGCCGGTGCCGATCAGCGAGAGCCCCGTGACCACGAGCAGCCCGACGAGGTGGAAGAAGACGGCGACGGTGCGGAGCGGTCCCGGGCTGTGCCACAGCACGACGCCCACGGCGAAGAAGGCGCCGACGAGCAGGTTGCCGGCGACGATGGCCGGCATGGCGCCCGGCGCGCCGAGCGGGTGCCGCGTGAGTTTCGAGCCGAGCACGTAGCTGCCGGCGATCTGGCCGGCGTACAGGAGCGCGAGGTAGGCGAACGGCAGCATGATCCCGATCGGCAGCCCCACGACGGTCACGACGAGCAGGATGGAGACCAGCGGCATCGCGAGGAACGAAACGAGGCCGAGCACGATCGACAGCAGCGTCCGCCGGGAGGAGGTCACCGCGACGCGCGCGAGACGCTCGGGGAACAGCGCGGAGAAGATCCAGCCGAAGAAGATCGTGATCACCCAGCCGAGCGCGAGCAGGCTCAGCATGATGGGGATGCCCGGCAGTCCGAAGGCCAGCGGCGCGAGGCCGATCGAAACCGTCTGGCCGCTGACGCGCACGCCCTCCCGGTCCTCGACCACGCCGCCCACGGCCACGGCGTCGCCGTCCACGCTGGCGCCGGGCTCGAAGTCCACCGAACCGAACACGGCGACGGCCGAACCCGTGACGTGCCCCGCGACGTGGACGCTCCCGAACACCGCGACGACGTCGCCGTCCAGGCGCTCGCCGCGCGGCACCCGGGCGTCGGAGAAGAGCCGCACCATGCCGGCGCCGCTGTCCACGACCAGCGTGCTCGCGCCGCTCGAGTCGCCCACCACGACCCGCTCGCCGCTGCGCTCGACGACGACACCGCTGCCCGAGACGTGCACGCGGCTCGTCGTGTGACCGGTGTCGTCGGCGGCCACCTCGACCCGCACGCGGGCGGCGGCCGGTCCCGCGACGACCGCGGCCAGCACGAGCGCCGGCAGCGCGCGCTTCAGGAGCCTAGAAACCGACGATGCCCGCATGGCCATTCCCCCTCGCGGCACGGCTCCGCCGCGGCCGCATCCACCAGATCAGGCCCACGCCCGCGAGGATCGCCGCCCACACCGTGAACAGGACGACGGGCTGCGAGAGCGGCTTGAGCACGGCCTCCAGGATGGGCAGGTGGCGCAGCCATTCGCCGCGCGAGCCGACCAGGGCCAGGAACTGCACCGTTCCGTCGTTGACGGACTGCACGACGAACAGGAACGAGCGCACGACGCTCTTCGCGGCCTCCGCCGCCAGCGCGCCCATCCAGGCGCGCGGGCCCGGGCTCAGCGTCGCGGCGAGGATGCCGCCGAGGCTGGCGATCAGGCTCGCCGCGTAGGCCCAGCCGGCCAGCTTCACCCAGCGGGCCGGGTGCGCGGGCATCGCCTCGGCGAGGATGCGCTCGACGAGCTGCGGGCTCGGCTCGAACAGCGGGAGGCTGCCCAGCCGGTCGAAGACCACCCGGTAGCTCGCCACCTCGCGCGCGCAGTCGGCGCACTCGGCGAGGTGGGCTTCGATCGCGCGAGCCTGCTCCGGCACCACCTCGCCGTCGAGGTAGTCCTGGAGCAGCTCGAATTCGGGACAGCGGGTCATGACGAAGTGCCCCCGAGTCGATCCTTCAGCAGTGCACGTGCCCGGTGGATCCGGGCCTTGACAGTTCCGAGCGGCATGTTGAGCGCTTCCGCGATCTCCTCGTACGACAGGTCCTGCTGGTGCCGGAGGACCACCACGATCCGGTAGTGCTCCGGCAGTGAATCGATCAGGTCCTTCGCCCGGACTTCCTCCTCGGCATGCGAGGCCAGCTCGTCCGGGTGAAACCCGGGGTCCTCCACGTCGATCGTCCGTTCTTCCGTCGAGCCTGGTTCCGACACGTTCAGCGAAACCGTCTTCACGCGCCTCCGTCGCAGGTGGTCGATTCCGAGACGGGTCGCAATGGTGAACAGCCAGGCCGTGAACGGCCGTTCGGGATCGTATCGGTTCAACGCCCGGAACATCCGGACGAAGGTTTCCTGGGTCAGGTCCTCGGCGTCCTGCGGGCTTCGGACCACCCGCATGAGCACCGAGTAGACCTGGCGCTGGTACCGGAGGACGAGGTCCCGGCAGGCTCTCTGGTCGCCCGCGAGGCTCCGGCGGATGAGGTCCGCATCCTCGTGGCTCACGTTCCCAGCACCCGAGCCCGCCTACGTGCCCTTGCAGGCCAAAGTTTCATGGCGGGGCACCTTAGGGACCGGGTCATGCGGCGGTCAAGATTCGGCTCCTCGAGGCGGGCCGAATCCGGCCCCCTGGGGCGATTCTCCCGGCCGGAGGCCGCTTCTTGACGCTCGTTCGGCCCCCTCCTAGCCTGCCCACCATGATGACCATCACGGCGTTGCACGCGAGGGAGATCCTCGATTCCCGGGGCAATCCCACGATCGAGGTCGAATGCCTCCTGGAGGGCGGTGCCCTCGGGCGGGCGGCGGTCCCTTCGGGGGCCTCCACGGGCGAACACGAGGCCGTCGAGCTGCGCGACGGCGACGCCTCCCGGTACAAGGGCAAGGGCGTCCTGAAGGCGGTGCAGCACGTCAACGAGACGCTCGGCCCGGCCCTGGCCGGGATGGACGCGTTCGACCAGGCCGGCGTGGACGCCCGCCTGATCGAGATGGACGGCTCGCCGAACAAGGGCCGGCTGGGCGCGAACGCGCTGCTCGGCACGTCGCTGGCCGTCGCGCATGCCGCGGCCGCCGCGCTCGAGGTGCCGCTCTACCGCCACGTCGGCGGGGTGCACGCGCACCAGCTGCCGGTGCCCATGATGAACGTGCTCAACGGCGGCAAGCACGCGGACAACAACGTGGACCTGCAGGAGTTCATGATCGTGCCGCTCGGCGCCCCCACGTTCCGCGAGGCGCTGCGCTGGGGCGCGGAGGTCTTCCACACGCTCGCGTCCGTGCTCAAGAAGCGCGGCCTCTCGACGTCGGTCGGCGACGAGGGCGGCTTCGCGCCGAGCCTGAACTCGAACGAGGAGGCGCTCGTCGTCCTGCTCGAGGCCATCGAGAAGGCGGGCTACAAACCCGGAGAGCAGGTGGCGTTCGCGATCGACCCGGCCTCGAGCGAGTTCTTCAAGGACGGCAAGTACGTGCTCGAGGGCGAGGGCGGCAAGAAGCTCTCCGGCGCGGAGATGGTGGACTACTACGCCGGCCTGGTGGCGAAGTACCCGATCGTGAGCATCGAGGACGGCCACGCCGAGGACGACTGGGCGGCGTGGCGGCTCATGATGCAGAGGCTCGGCGGCGGCATCCAGATCGTCGGCGACGACATCTTCGTGACGAACGTCGAGCGGCTCGCCCGCGGCATCCGCGAGGACGCCGCGAACTCGATCCTCGTCAAGGTGAACCAGATCGGCACGCTCACCGAGACGCTCGACACGATCCAGATGGCGCAGCGGGCGAACTTCACGACGGTGATCTCGCACCGCTCGGGCGAGACCGAGGACGTGACGATCGCGGATCTCGCGGTGGCCACGAACGCGGGCCAGATCAAGACCGGGTCGCTCTGCCGCACGGACCGGGTCGCGAAGTACAACCAGCTGCTCCGCATCGAGGACCAGCTCGGCGACAGCGCGGAATACGCCGGCCGCGCCGCGTTCCGCGCGCTGAGGTAGACTGCCCGCGGCGGCGCCACGGACGGGCGCCCCGCGAAGGATGGGTCCCGCGCGGAGCGCGGGACCGCAGGACAGGGAGGTCGACGTGACACCGAAGGACATCACCTCGCGCGTGCTGCGCCGCCCCCTGCGCTCGCCCTACGGCGGCGCGCCGCACCGGCCCTGGCTGCGCTGGGCCCTGCTCGTCGTCTCGGCGTGGCTGCTCTACGCCGCGGTGCTCTCCGACCACAGCCTGTGGCGCATCGCGCAGCTCAGGCACGAGCTCGCCGAGACCGAGGCGGAGGTCTCGAAGGTGCAGGCCGAGACGCGCGATCTCGAGGGCCAGCTCCACGACCCGCACCTCAAGGTCGAGCACGCCGAGCAGGTGCTGCGCCGCCAGGGCCTCGCCCGCCCGAACGAGATCATCTACCGCCTGGGCGGCGAAGCGGACTCCACGGCGCACTGACCGGTCCCGGCCGCCGCGGGCGGCCGGCCAGCGGGACGGGGCCGACGCCCGAGGGCGACGGCCCCGTGATGCTCCCGGCCGGCGTCAGAATCCTATTCCGACCGCCATGCGTACCCCGATGCCGCTCATGTCCACCTGGAACTCGGAGCCGTCGGGGTTGCGGACCTCGGTGTAGGGCGTCGCGGTGGGCACGCCCCTCACGGTCGAGTTCTCGACCCGGAGGCCCCTCAGCACGCCGGTGCGGTAGTCCACGGACACGAGCGCCGAGAACCGGCTGGCGAAGAACATGTGGGCGCCCGCCTCGACGTAGTAGCCCGGGGCATCCTGGGTGAAGGTGTAGCGCTGCGTGCCGCCCGTGTAGGCATCCAGCGTCGAGTCGAACTCGGCCATCGTGAGGACCTGCTCGAACCGGATCCGCGAGTACGTGTACTGCAGCAGTCCGCCCCCGAAGTACGCGCGGGCCTGGAAGTCGCCCTGGTTGTAGGGCTGAAGGTAGTACGCCGCCCCCACGTGAACCGGCACGGTGAGGATCTCCGTGTGCAGGTTCACGGCCGACGTGATGCTCGGCAGAAACTCACGGCGCTGGCTGGACCGCAGGTGCGTCACACCGGCCGTGACGGCGAAGTTCGGGCGCACGAAGTAGCGCAGCTCGGCGTCGAACGCCCACGCGAACGACAGCGTCTTCAGGTTCTCGTAGCCGATCGGGTCGAGCTTCGTGCGGTTGTAGAGCTTGATGGCGTCGTTGAAGTCACTGCCGTCGATGCTCGTCGGGATGCCCGAGATCATGAGGTTCAGGCGGTGGACTTCGGCGGCGGCCCTGGCCCGGCCCGCCGGGAGCACGGCAAGGCAAGCCAGCGCGAGCCCCAGGACGACCCCGGGACGAAAACGCATCAACGGAAACCTCCGTGACATCGTGTTGTGCAGGGTGCTCGGATGAGCGGGATGAGCCCGGTCAGGCCGCGCAGCATAATGGCCGCGCCGCCGGCCGCGCAACGCGTTCGAGGCACGAAAGGTGCGGGGCCGCCCGGACCCCCGGACGCCGGCCCGGCCCCCCTCGCGCCTGGCCGCCGGCCGGGGGTTCCGGGGAACCGCGTCCCGAGCGGGGCTGTCAGCTTGACAGACGCCGGGCTGGCCGCTAGTTTGCTTCCCGTCGCTGCGGGGTGGAGCAGTCTGGTAGCTCGTCGGGCTCATAACCCGAAGGTCGTTGGTTCAAATCCAGCCCCCGCTACCAACTTGAAGGCCC
>Ga0315540_10000174_pt1 | contig 34915 bp, 27 predicted proteins | sample SalMarSW160110MG_FD_203677 | JGI IMG/M metagenome (GOLD analysis project Ga0315540, IMG submission 203677) | Salt marsh sediment microbial communities from the Plum Island Ecosystem LTER, Massachusetts, United States - Salt Marsh Sediment SW1601-10 ...
ACTACGCACCCGTCTATGTCGCGCCCTGCCACAAGGTGTTCGTCGGCTACAAGACCCGCTGGAACGGTTATGGCTGGATCCAGGTGCCGCGCTTCAAGCGCATCTGCAACTACTACTGAGCCTGAACAGCTACTGAAGGCGCCTGCCACCGGATAATCCCCGAGCGCGCCCCCACCGCTCCGATCCGGCGAGCGACGCCTTCAGAACCCCGACAACCGGCCCGGCCCTCCCTCCGGGCCGGTTGGCTGTTTCCCGCGATAGCGTCAACTTCGCCCGCCGCGGAAAGGATGTTTCAGGGAATTCCTGTCAGTGTCACGGCCGTCGATCCGCATTGGCGGGAGAATTTCGTGTCAGTTGTTTCGGTTGTCGAACGACGCAGTGAGAACATTGCAGATCCGCTCGCCCTGGCGCCCGCCACACGCGATTGCGACCTTGTGACAGAGGTCATCGACAGCCTTGCCGCGTTACGCGCACTGGAGCCCGAATGGCGGGCGCTGCAACGCCGCGTCGGCCGGCCCAGCCAGGTCTTCCAGAGCTTTGACTGGTGCAGCGCCTGGGCCGAAGGGCTGGGTGATGCGCGCGAACACAACCTGCGCATCGTGACGGTTCGCATCGATGGGCATCTGGCCCTGGTATGGCCGCTGATGCGGACCTGCGTGGGGCCTTTATGCGTCCTGCGCTGGCTTTCCGATCCCTACAGCCAATATGGTGACGTGCTGGTCGCTGCCGACGCCGGGCGCGATCGCCTTCTGGCAGCGGCATGGGAGCGCATTCGATCGCTGCCCGGCGTCGATGCCATTCGCCTGCGGCATGTCCGCGTCGACGCCGTGGCCGCTTGCTTTCTGGCCCGCCATTGCCGGCCGGTTGGTGACACCGACAGCGCACCCTGCCTCGATCTGACAGCCTTTGCCGACGAGGCGGCCTACGCCCGGCGCTATACCAAAGCGCAGCGCCGCCGCCGCAAGCGCATCCGCCGGGAATTGGAGGAAAAGGGAACGCTCGACTTCCGGTTGCTGCGCAGCGGCCCTGAGTTCGACGCCCTGATCGACAGGACCATTGCCGAAAAGCGTCACTGGCTGGCAGAGCGGGGCCTGCATTCGCGCCCCCTTGCCGATCCGCGCCTGGCTGACTTCATCCGCCGGCTGGCCGACTTTGAGGACCTCGATCTGGTGCTCTCGGTGCTGACCAGCGGATCGGAGCCGGTTGCCTTCGAGATCGGTCTGCGCTTTGGCGGCCATCACTTCGGCTACATCACCGCCCACGACACCTGCCTGACCGATGCCTCGCCGGCGCGCCTGCACATGGACCTGTCGCAGCGCCGCGCCATCGCCGATGGCCTGGCGGCATTCGACCTGATGGTGCCCGGCGACCCGCACAAGGTGTCGTGGAGTTGCCACAGCGTCGATGTGTTCGATTTCTGCGCGCCCGTCACCCTTGCAGGCCACCTCTACGGCCTTGCCTACCTGGAGAGCCTCAGACCGCTGGCGCGGCGGGCCTATTTGATCGCACCGCCTGCCGTGCGGCGGCATTTCAAGCGCCTTGTCGGTGCCTGAGACCATCTGCTTGATGGCCAGCCTGCCAAGCGGCCAAATGTGGATTGCCGGGCCGCGGCATGCTATAGGCGGCGCCTTCGGCAGGATGGGCATTCGGCAACATGGCAGCGCGGCGCGAAACGGGTCTGGGCGAGTGGACGGGCTGGCGTTCACCCTTCATGGCCCTGGTGGTGATGACGATTGCCGGCGAGATCGCCTTCGCTACCTGGTGGACGCTGGCCAAGAATTTCGCCGTCAACGCCATCGGCTTCACGGGCGCGCAGGTGGGCATCCAGGAATCCATCCGCGAAATTCCCGGATTTCTGGCGTTTCTGGTGGTCTATGTGCTGCTGGCAATGCGCGAACAGACGCTCGCCCTGGCGGCGTTGGGGCTGCTGGGGCTGGGGGTGGCGGTGACCGGCTGGTTTCCCACCGCCTGGGGCTTTTATCTCACCACCTTCGTGATGTCGGTGGGCTTCCACTACTTCCAGACCATGAACCAGTCGCTGCAATTGCAGTGGCTGCCCAAGGCCAGGGCGCCGCGCCTGCTGGGGCGCCTTGTGGCGGCTGCCGCGGTTGCCCAGCTTGCTGCTTACGGCCTCATTCTCATCACCTGGAAGACGCTCGATCTGTCCTTCGCTACGGTGTTCGCCGTCGCCGGCACCCTGACCCTGGGACTGGCGATTTTCGTTTGGGTCGCCTGGCCGTCATTTCGCGCCGACACGCCGCAGCACAAGCAACTGATCTTGCGGCGGCGCTACTGGCTCTATTATCTCCTGACCTTCATGGGCGGGGCGCGGCGGCAGATTTTCACGGTGTTTGCCAGCCTCTTGATGGTGACGCGCTTCGGCTACGAGGTGCAGGACATCGCCGCCCTTTTCCTCATCAACTGCCTCTTCCACATGGTGCTGGCGCCGAAGGTGGGCGCGGCGATCATGCGGTTTGGCGAACGCCGTGCCCTGATCTTCGAATATGCCGGGCTGATCGCGGTGTTCACCGCCTATGCCTTTGTGTCCAACCCCATCCTCGCGGCCGGTCTTTATGTGACCGACCATGCCTTCTTTGCCCTGGCATTCGCCATAAACACCTATTTCCAGAAGATCGCCGAACCCGCCGACATCGCCCCGACATCGGGGGTCTCGTTCACCATCAACCATGTCGCCGCGGTGGGTATCCCGGTGCTGTTCGGGCTGATATGGTTGTGGTCTCCGAAGATCGTGTTCCTGGCGGGGGCCGGCATGGCGGTGATTTCCCTTCTCCTGGCTTTCCTGGTGCCGCGCGATCCTTGCGCCGGACAGGAAACGACCTTTTCCCGCCTCGATCTCTCCGGTATCCAGCCACAGGCAGCGGAATGAGCCATGCAGACCGCTGAGCGCGCCGGCCTTCCGCGCACCCTGGCCATCGATTACGAAAAGATAGGCCTGCCGATCGGCGTGATGGTGGCCATTCTCGGGCTCACCATGCTGGCACCGGCCATCTTCGATTTGCAGGCCGGCAGCCCCGACTGGCGGGTGTTCATCGAGGCGGCGCTGGTGGTGGCCGGGCTTGGCGCCACGCTGGCGCTATCGTGCATGCGGCCGTTGCAGCCGCTCACCTTGCGCGAGTGCTTTGTTTTGGTGGTGGCGAGTTGGATGGTGGTAAGCTTTGCCGGCGCCCTGCCGCTGATGCTCACCTCGCACGGGCTCAGCTTCACCGATGCCTTCTTCGAGACCGCCTCGGCGCTCACCACCACCGGGTCGACCGTCATGTCGGGGCTCGACAAGCTGCCGCCGGGCATCCTGGTGTGGCGCTCGATGATGCAATGGATCGGCGGTCTGGGCATCATCGCTTTCGGGCTATTGCTGCTGCCGTTCCTGGGCATCGGCGGCTTGCAGCTTTTCCGCATCGAAAGCTCCGATACCTACGAGAAAACGGTGGCCCGCACCCAGGTGTTCGCGCGCCGGCTGGTGGCGGTGTATTTCCTCTTGACGCTCGGCTGCACGCTCTCCTACGCCGCGTCCGGCATGAGCCTGTTCGATGCCGTCAACCACGCCATGACGACCTTGTCGACGGGGGGCTTTTCAACCCACGATGCCTCCTTCGGCTATTTCCACCAGCCGGCGATCCTGTGGTTTTCCTCGCTGTTCATGATCGCCGGTTCGCTGCCATTCAGCCTTTATGTGCGGCTGTTCGATGCCCATCGTACCAACCTGCTCGACGACATCCAGGTGCGCACCCTGCTGGGCATCGTGGCGGGAATCTCGGCAATGCTGGTGGTGTGGCTGGTGATCCGCCAGCACACCCCGATTGCGACCGCCATCACCCATGTGGTGTTCAACGTGACATCGATCATCACCACAACCGGCTATGCCTCCACCGATTATACGCTGTGGGGCACCTTCCCCATCGCCATGATGTTCGTGGTGACGCTTCTGGGCGGCTGCACCGGCTCGACGGCGGGCGGCATCAAGATGTTCCGGCTGGTGGTCTACTGGAAGATTTTTTCGCGCCTGCTGGTCGATCTGCGGTTTCCCGACGGTGTCTTTCCGGTGCGCTGCGGCGACCGTCCGATCACCAACGAGGTGATGCTGTCGACGCTGGCCTTCCTCACCTTGTTCCTCGCCACCCTGCTCGGCGCCACCCTTGCCCTCAGCCTCACCGGGCTCGACCTCGTGACCAGCCTGTCGGGGGCGGCGACCGCCTTGTGCAACGTGGGCCCCGGTCTCGGCGGCATCGTCGGCCCGAGCGGCAATTTTTCCAGCCTGCCGGACTTCAGCAAGTGGATCCTGGCGCTGGCTATGATCATCGGCCGGCTGGAGATCGGTGCCGCCTACGTGGTATTACTGCCGGCCTTCTGGCGGGTGTAATGTCGGGTTGAGGCGGTCTGCGGCCGCAAGCGGCCTGGCGTGGCGCGCAAGGCTCGCTATTGTGACGCCAGCACTGCAATTCAAGGGAGACCAGCGCCCGCATGGCGACAACCACCTTCATCCGCTCCAGCGACCCGCTGCTGCAACCCTACCGGCTAAAGCACCTCACCTTGCGCAACCGCCTCATGTCGACGGCGCACGAGCCCAACTATCACGAAGACGGGCTGCCCAAGGAGCGCTACCGGCTTTATCATGTCGAAAAGGCCAAGGGCGGCATTGCACTCACCATGACCGCCGGCTCGGCCATCGTTTCGCGCGACAGCGCGCCTGCCTTCGGCAATCTGCATGCCTACCGCGACGACATCGTGCCGTGGCTGAAGAAGCTCGCCGAGGAATGCCACGAGCATGGATCGGCAGTGATGATCCAGCTGACCCATCTCGGCCGCCGCACCAACTGGAACAAGGCTGACTGGCTTCCCGTTCTGGCGCCGAGTCCGGTGCGCGAGCCAGCCCACCGCGCCATCCCCAAGGCGATGGAGGACTGGGATATCGAGCGCATCATCGCCGATTATGCCTCTGCTGCCCAACGCATGCGAGAAGCCGGCCTCGATGGTTTCGAGTTCGAGTGCTACGGCCACCTCATGGACCAGTTCTGGTCGCCGGCCACCAATCACCGCGAGGATGACTGGAACGGCTCGCTCGACAACCGCCTGCGCTTCACCTTCCTTATTCTCGATGCGGTGAGGAAGGCGGTGGGGCCGGACTTCATCGTCGGCTGCCGGCTGGTGGCCGACGAGGACTGGGAGAAGGGCCTGTCGCGCGCCGAGGGCGTCGAAATCTGCCGCCGCCTCATCGCCACCGGCCAAGTGGACTTCCTCAACATCATTCGCGGCCACATCGATCATGACACGGCCCTGTCGCGGGTCATTCCGGTGACCGGCATGGCCTCGGCACCGCATCTCGACTTCGCCGGCGAGGTGCGCAGCGAGACGAAATTTCCGGTCTTCCACGCCGCCCGCATCAACGACGTGGCCACCGCCCGCCATGCCATTGCGGAGGGAAAGCTCGACATGGTGGGCATGACGCGGGCCCACATCGCCGATCCGCATATCGGCAGGAAGGTGGCCGAGGGCAGAGAGGACGAGGTGCGCCCCTGCGTCGGCGCCACCTATTGCCTCGACCGCATCTACGAGGGCCACGAGGCCTTGTGCATCCACAATCCGGCGACCGGCCGCGAGGCCACCATGCCGCACGTCATTGCCCGCAGCGATGGTCGGGCAAGGAAGATCGTCATCGTCGGCGCCGGTCCCGGCGGGCTTGAGGCGGCGCGGGTGGCGGGCGAACGCGGTCATGAGGTCACCCTGTTGGAGGCGACCCCGCAGGCCGGTGGGCAGGTCCGCCTCGCCACCCGGGTGAAGCGCCGCGCCGAGATCATCGGCATTATCGACTGGCGGGTGGCGCAGTGCGAGCGCCTCGGCGTCGACATGCGCTTCAACACGCTGGCCGCGGCGGACGATGTTCTGGCCCTCGATCCCGACATCGTCATTGTCGCGACCGGCGGGCTGCCCGACGGCTTTGCCATCGAGGAAGGTGCGAATCTGGCGGTTTCGAGTTGGGACATCCTTTCAGGCGACGTCAAACCCGCCGACAATGTGCTTTTGTTCGACGACAACGGCGCCCATCCCGGCCTCGCCGCCGCCGAGGCGCTGGTGGATGCCGCCAGCACGCTTGAACTGGTGACGCCGGAGCGTTTCTTTTCCCCCGACATGGGCGGCCTCAACCTGGTGCCCTACATGGCGAAGCTGCACGAAAGCGGCACCCGCATCACCACCATGACGCGGGTGCGGGCGATCGCGCGCGAGGGCAACCGCCTGCGCGCCATTCTGTGGAGCCCCTACACCGAGGCGGATTGCGGCGAGCGGCTCGTCGATCAGGTGGTGGTGGAGCAGGCGACCCTGCCGCTCGATGATCTGTATTTCGAGCTGAAGCCCAAATCGGCCAATCTGGGCGCCGTCGACTACGAGGCCCTCATCGCCGGCCGCCCGCAGCAGATTGTCCGCAACCCAGATGGCCGCTTCCGCCTCTACCGCATCGGCGATTGCGTCGCGGCGCGCAATATCCACGCCGCCATCTACGACGCCCTCAGGCTGATGAAGGACTTCTGAGGGCGACAACTCCTTTCAGTGTCATCCTCGGGCTTGACCCGAGGACCCAGCGCCACAAGCCAACGCCTCGCCGTAGGCCCCTGGGTCGCCGGGTCAAGCCCGGCGAAGACACCGGGAGGGATCGGGAGCGTGAGCAATCGAGCCTTCCGCTTGCCTTGCGCCGGACCCGCGCCACCCTTAAATAGCCTTTCTGTTCTTTTCTGCGAACGCCAACCCCAAAGGGCCCGTCCCATGCCGATCAAGATCCCCGACGACCTGCCGGCCCGCGCCGTCCTGGAGCGCGAGGGGGTGATGGTGCTGGGCGAAGACGCAGCGGTGCGCCAGGACATTCGGCCGTTGCACATCGGCCTGCTCAATCTCATGCCCAACAAGGTCCGCACCGAGACCCAGATCGCCCGGCTCACCGGCGCCACGCCCCTGCAGGTCGAACTGACGCTCGTCAAGATGACCAGCCACACGCCGAAAAACACCTCCGCCGACCACATGATCGCCTTTTATCAGGACTGGCAGGCGGTGCGCGATCAAAGGTTCGACGGCTTCATCATCACCGGCGCGCCCATCGAACTGCTGGAGTTCGAGGAGGTCACCTACTGGGACGAGTTGAAGGAGGTCTTCGACTGGACACAAACCAACGTGCATTCCACCATGTGCATCTGCTGGGGTGCGCAGGCGGCGCTGCACCATCATTACGGTGTGCCCAAGCATGCCCTGCCCAAAAAAGCATTCGGTGTCTACCGACACCGCAATCTGAAGGCGACATCGCCCTACTTGCGCGGGTTTTCCGACGATTTCTCCATCCCCGTCTCGCGCTGGACCGAGGTGCGGCGCGCCGACCTGCCGCAAGGTGTCGACGGTTTCGAGGTGCTGATCGAATCCGAAGAAGCCGGCCTCTGCCTCATCGACGACCGCCCGCACCGCTCTTTGTTGATGTTCAACCACATCGAATACGATTCGACCTCGCTGGGCGAGGAATTCCACCGCGACACCGCGTCGGGCAAACCCATCGATCTGCCGGCCAACTATTTCCCCGACGACGATCCGGCCGCGCCGCCGGAGAACCGCTGGCGCAGCCATGCCCATCTGCTGTTCGGCAACTGGATCAACGAGGTCTACCAGACCACCCCCTTCGATGCGGCAAAGATCGGAACGTGAGCCATGCTGCGGCTCTGCTTGTTGCGCCATGCCAAGTCCGACTGGAGCGATGCGGCGCTCGACGACCATGACCGGCCACTCGCGGCCCGTGGCCTGAAGGCCGCCCCGCTAGTGGCCGCTGAGATGGACCGCAAGGGGTTCATCCCCGCCGCCTGCCTTACGTCCACCGCCCGGCGGGCCCGCGATACCGTGCGCCTGGTACTTGCCGGGCTGCCGGGTGGGGCACACATTTCCATCACACCGCTCAAGGCACTCTATGACTTCGGCAACGGCCGCGCAGTGGCCGACGCCATCGCCACGCATGGCGGCACCGCCTCGCCGCTCATGGTGGTCGGCCACAATCCTGCCTTTCACGCTCTCGCCCTGAGACTTGCATCGAGCGGCGCCGAACCCGACATGAAGGAACTGAAGCGCAAGTTCCCCACCTGCGCACTGGCGGTCATCGATTTGCCGATCGCACGATGGAGCGATCTGCCCGGCGCCACGGGCACGCTTTCCGCCTTCATTCGTCCGAAGGCGATAAATAAAGAAAACTGAGGAGCTTGCCGCGCCTTGCTGATGTGGAATGAACGCCATCACGGGCCCTGGCCCACGCCATGACCGGCCTCATCGATGAGACCCGCATGGCGCTTGGATCGCTTGGCGACGCCGCGAGCGGTCTGGTGCATCCGACCATCCGCCTTGGCGTAACCGGTCTGTCGCGAGCGGGAAAAACGGTGTTCATCACCGCCCTTGTCCACAATCTTTTGCATGGTGGGCGGCTGCCGCTGTTTTCTCCCATGGCGACTGGGCGCATTGCGCGGGCCTATCTCGAGCCGCAGCCCGATGACCGCCTGCCGCGGTTTCCTTACGAGGAGCATCTGGCGGCACTGACGGCCGGCGATGATCGCCACTGGCCGGAGAGCACCCGCCGTCTTTCGCAGCTACGACTGACGGTCGAATACGAACCCTCGGGGTTTTTCGCGCGCCGTACCCATGGCGGGCGCCTTCACATCGACATTGTCGACTATCCCGGTGAATGGCTGCTCGATCTGCCCTTGATGTCGCTCACCTACGAGGCCTGGAGCGCCGCCACCCTTGTCGCGAGCCGTGCAGCCCCGCGCGACCGCCTTGCCGGCTCGTGGCATGCCCATCTCAAGAGTCTCGATCCGGCCGCGCCGGCCGAGGAGGCATCGGCCGCCGAAGCGGCAAGACTGTTCACCGCCTATCTGGCAAGTTGCCGCAGCGATGACGCCGCCCTCTCCAGCCTGCCGCCGGGGCGTTTCCTGATGCCGGGCGACCTTGAAGACTCTCCCCTCCTCACCTTCGCCCCGCTCGATCTGGAGGGCCGGACGCCGGGCCGGCGTGGTTCGCTGCAGGCCCTCATGCGGCGGCGCTACGACGCTTACGTCACGCACGTGGTGCGGCCGTTCTTCTTCGATCACTTTTCGCGTCTCGACCGCCAGATCGTGCTGGTCGACGTGCTGACGGCCCTCAACGCCGGGCCGGCTGCCCTCACCGACCTGTCGGCGGCGATCTACGGAGTGCTCGACTGCTTCCGGGTGGGGGCGAAAAGCTGGGCTTCGCACCTCTTCGGCCGGCGCATCGACGCCATCGTGTTTGCCGCCTCCAAGGCCGATCTCCTGCATCACGCCAGCCACGACCGGCTGGAGGCGATCCTCGAAGCGCTGCTCAGCAGTGCCGCCGAGCGCGCCGAATTCTCCGGCGCCCGCATCGATGCCGTCGCCATGGCCGCTATCCGCGCCACCCGCGAGGCGATCATAACCGAAGGCGGCGAGGACCTTGCCTGCATTGCCGGCGTTCCGGAAAAGGGCGAAAAGATCGGCAAGGAGATTTTTGATGGCAACAGCGAAGCCGCCATCTTTCCCGGCGATCTGCCGGCCGATCCCGCCCCGGCGTTGGCCGGCGAGCTTGAAGGCGATCTGAAATTCGTCCGCTTCCGCCCGCCGCCGTTTGCTCCCGGTCCCTGGGGCGCCCGCGTCTTTCCCCATATCAGGCTCGACCGGGCGCTCGAATTCCTCATTGGAGACGCCTTCAGATGAGCACTCGCACGCGCCATCCCCAGGTCTTTCGCCTCGATACCGAGGGCGACAAGCCCGCGCCGCCGAGGGAAAAGCCGAAGAGCCGCAAGCTCCGCCGCGTTTCCGCTCCGAAGATCGAATGGCACGATGAGACGGCGGAAGCGGAAAACCTGCCGGCCAGGGTGCCGGTGCGCCCCGCCCCGCTGACAAGAAGCCGCCGCCACTGGGGCACCGTGCTCATTGCGGCCATGGCGGGCTTTCTGTCACTGGCTTTCGGGCAATGGGCCTATGGGCTGGTGGAGAGCTTTTTTGCCCGCTCGGCATGGCTCGGGTGGACCGCGACGGGCCTGCTCGCTGCCGCCGGGATTGCCGCCTTGGCCATCGTGCTGCGCGAGATGCTGGCGCTTGCCCGCTTGCGGACGCTGGAGCGTCTGCAGGCCGATGCCACCCACGCCACCGCCACCGATGACGCCGACGCGGCGGCGCGCGTCATGGCCGGCCTGAAGAGCCTGTACGCGGGGCGCGCCGATACCGCCTGGGACCTTTCGCGCCTCGTCGAGCACGAGGCCGACATCATCGATCCCGCCGGCCGCATCCGCCTGGCCGAGCGTGACCTCGTTGCGCCGCTTGATGAGGAAGGCCAGCGCATCATCGCCCGCACCGCCCGGCGCGTCACCCTGCTCACCGCCGTTTCCCCCAATGCTGCGCTCGATGTCGTCTTCGTCGCCATGCAGAACCTGAAGATGCTGCGCCAGCTTGCCGCCCTTTACGGTGGGCGGCCCGGCACCATCGGCACGGTGCGCCTGGCCCGCATGGTAATTGCCCACCTGGCCGTCGCCGGGGGCCTTGCCCTTTCCGACACGGTGGTCCAGCACCTCATCGGCAAAGGTCTGGCCGGTCGCTTGTCGGCGCGCTTTGGGGAAGGCACCGTCAACGGCATCCTCACCGCCCGCATCGGCCGCGCCGCGCTCGACCTGACGCGGCCGCTGCCGTTTGCCTCGACCAGCCCGCCCGCCCTCACTGACCTGATGCGCGAGGTGATGCGGTTGGGGGGCGGCGAGGCGCAAGCCGAATGAGGGTGCGAAACCGCTTCCGGCCGGCCCTTTCATGGCCTAAACTCTGCCAATTCGACTCGAACCGGAGGCTATGCCTCATGCCTTGGCATCATGCGCGTTGTAGCCTTGCAGTTGCCGCCCTCGTGGCGGTCATCGCGTTGCCGGTTGCCGCTGAAGCCGATGGTCTGCAGAAGTCCTTCGACTTCAACGCCCTGAAGCAGAAATATGACCGGGAGAAACAGCAGGAACTGCAGCAAGGCTATGTGCTGGAAAACCTGAAAAACGCCGACGGCACGCAGACCACGCTGTCGTTTGGCGGCCGTGTGGCGGTTGACGATCCCTATCAGCAGTTCGGCGCCCAAACGAATTTCCGTGGTCGCACCGTGCAGGAGATCGAAGGGCCGAAGCTCAAGCTCAGCATCTCGTTCTGAACCCGGTCTGGCACCTCCGGGCAGCCCACCCCATATGTAGGTCATGCTGACTGATATCTCGCGGCTCAACGAAAGCGAGCGGCGCCACCACAATATCGTGAACGCGCTGCACACCTGGATTCTGATCGTCGGATCGGCGCTGTTGTCCGCCTTCATCGCGTGGACGGTGTTTGGCCTGACCGGCCTGGTGTGGGCCGGCGGCTTCATGGCCGCTTCCTTGTGGTTCGCCGGGCGCGTCTCACCGCAGATGGTGCTGAAACTTTACAAGGCCCGGCCACTTGGCCCATCCGACATGCCGGAGCTTCACCAAGTGGTGGACCGGCTTGCCGCCCAGGCAGACCTGCCGGCGGTGCCGCGGCTCTATTACGTGCCGAGCCGCATCATGAACGCCTTTGCCGTCGGCACGCCTGAAGATGCCGCCATCGCGGTTACCGACGGGCTGGTGCGCAACCTGAGCCTCAGGCAGATCGCCGGCGTCCTTGCCCACGAGATCAGCCATGTGCGCAACGGCGACCTCAAGGTGATGGCGCTTGGCGACGTCCTCACCCGCATCACCAGCTTCATGGCGCAAGTGGGATATCTCGGCCTGCTTTTGTCGCTGCCGGGCATGCTGGCCGCCGGCTTCAATGTGCCGTGGCTGGCCCTCGGCGCCCTGATCCTTGCCCCGCTCATCGGCGGCCTGTTGCAGCTTGCCCTGTCGCGGACCCGCGAATACGACGCCGACCTCGATGCCGCCGCCATCACCGGCGATCCCGAGGGGTTGGCCTCGGCGCTTGTCGTGCTGGAGAAAAAGCAGGGCCGCATGTGGGAAGGCCTGGTTTTCCCCGGCGCCCGCATTCCCGGCCCGTCGATCCTGCGCACCCATCCGCGGACCGAGGACCGGGTGGCGCGACTGCTCAACCTGCGCAAGGGAGAGCCGCCGGTGGCGCCGGAGGACATCCATATCAACGTTGCCGGGCCGCACTCGCGCCTGCATCCCCCGCGCATCCACTGGCATCGCATGGGCATCTGGTTCTGAGCCGCCGCGCGCTGGCTTGCCAGCCGCGCACCTGCCGCTCATAGTGGCGTCTCGCTCCCGACCGGCCGGCCGGCCACTACCTCTCGAGGAGAGACCCATGAAACTCGCCCACGCCCTTCTGACGGCGCTGAAGGATAATGCCGCCGGTGAAATCTTCGGCATCCCCGGTGATTTCGCGCTGCCGTTCTTCCGCGCCATTGAACAATCCAGCATCCTGCCGCTCCACACCCTCAGCCACGAGCCCGGCGTCGGGTTTGCCGCCGATGCCGCCGGGCGCTATCGCGGCACCCTGGGGGTGGCCACCGTCACCTACGGGGCGGGGGCCCTCAACATGGTCAATGCGGTGGCCACGGCCTATGCGGAAAAATCGCCACTGGTGGTGATATCTGGCGCGCCGGGCGCCGCCGAAGGCCGCATGGGGCTGGGCCTGCATCATCAGGTGAAGCGCCTCGACAGCCAGTTTCTGGTCATGTCCGAGGTGACCTGCGCCCAGGCCGTGCTGGACGATGCCGCGACCGCACCGGCCGAGATCGCCCGCGTCCTTGGCCTCGCCCGCCAGCGCTCGCTTCCGGTCTATATCGAATTGCCGCGCGACATGGTGGACGTGGAGGTGGCGCCGGTGCCGTCCTGCGATCCCCAGCCGGGCGATCCCGAAGCGGCTGCTGCCGCCGCCTCGGAAGTCCTTGCGTTCATTACCGCCGCCCGCCATCCCGCCTTGTTGCTGGGTGTCGAGATCCGCCGCTACGGTCTCGATGCCAAGGTGGCGAAGCTGGCGAGGAAGCTGGCCATTCCCGCCGTCACCAGCTTCATGGGCCGTGGCATCCTGGCCGAGACCGATGCCCCGCTGGCCGGTACCTACCTGGGCCTGGCGGGCGAAGCGAGGGTCCGCCACATCGTCGAGCGCTCCGATGGGCTTTTGATGCTCGGCGTCATCTTATGCGACACCAATTTCGGCGTCTCGCAGCGCCAGATCGATATGCGCTCGGCCATCCATGCCTTCGACGGTGAGGTGCGCATCGGCCATCACGTCTATCCCGGCGTCAGGCTCGAGGCGCTGGTCGATCACCTCCTCAAGGGCTGCAAGCGCCTCGGCAACGCGACCCCCGTCGCCGCCACCTACCCCACCGGCCTCAAGGCCGATACCCAGCCCATCCGCCCCATCGACATCGCCACCGCCGTCAACGATCTGTTTGAACGCCACGGCCCCATGCCGATCGCTTCCGACATGGGCGATTGCCTGTTCACCGCCATGGACATCGCCCACACCGCCATCGTGGCGCCCGGCTATTATGCCACCATGGGTCCCGGCATTCCCTTCGGCCTCGGCCTTGCGGCGTCGTCGGGCCGGCGGCCGCTCATCCTGGTGGGCGATGGCGCCTTCCAGATGACCGGCTGGGAACTGGGCAATTGCCGCCGCTACGGCTGGAACCCCATCGTGCTGGTGTTCAACAACACCGCTTGGGGCATGCTCAAGGCCTTTCAGGCCGACGTCGGGTACAACGACCTCGACGACTGGAAATTCGCCGACATGGCTTCAGGGCTGGGCGGCAAGGGGGTGCGGGTCGCCACCCGCAAGGCGCTCGCCGCCGCGCTTGAAGAGGCCATCGCCGATGACAGTTGCTTCCGCCTGGTCGAGATCATGATCCCGCGCGGTGAGCTGTCGCGCACGCTGGAACGCTTTACCGAGGCGATCGCCAAAAAGAGCGTGCTGGGTAAAAAGCCGTGAGGCGCCATTCCCCCGTTTCCCCCGCCTTGCCTCGCCGCTAATCCTCCTGTCATGGTCGCCGCGTTAGAGTGACGGCGATTCGTCTTCGTCTTGGCAGCAGGGGTGGTGGGGCATGAACGGGCTGGACGCTTTCATTCTCGGCATCGTGGAGGGTTTTACCGAGTTCCTGCCGGTGTCCTCGACCGGCCACATGATCGTCGTCTCCGACTGGCTGGGGCTCGGCCAGACCGACATCAACAAGGCATTCGAGGTGATCATCCAGCTCGCCGCCATCCTGGCGGTGGCCGCCAGCTATCGCGACAAGTTCACGCCCCGCCACATCGATTTGTGGATGAAGCTGGCGCTGGCCTTCATCCCCATCGGTGCCATCGGCTTTTTGTTGCGCCATCAAGTGCAAGCGATGTTCTCGGTGCCGGTGGTCGCCACCATGTTCATCGTCGGCGGCGTGGTCTTCCTGGTGCTGGAATATTTCTACGACGAGGACTTAGCCCATGTGAGCGATGTCGAAAACGTCACATGGATGCAGGCCTTGTGGATCGGCATCGCCCAGGTGTTCTCGCTTATTCCGGGCACCAGCCGGGCCGGCGCCACCATCGTCGGCGGGCTTCTGGTCGGCCTCGACCGCCGGGCGGCGGCGGAATTTTCCTTCCTTTTGGCGCTGCCGGTCATGCTGGCGGTGAGCGGCTACGATTTCCTCAAGCACTATCACGAGTTCGCCGGCAACAATCTGATGAACCTCATCATCGGCTTCGTCACCGCCTTCGTGGTGGCCTATCTCACCATGCAGCTGTTCATCCGCTTCCTGAAGACCCACTCCTTCATCGCCTTCGGCTTCTACCGCATCGCCTTCGGCATCGTCCTGATCTATTTCTACCGCCTGTGACCCTTCGCCTCGGGCTTGCCTTCGGGCAGCGCGGCAGCTAACCGTCTCGATCAGTGCAGTGCCGGGGGCGTGGTTGAACCAGTGAGGCAGACAGACGACGACAGCGCCGCGCCGCCGCCTTTGTGGCTGAAGGCGGCGCCGTTCATCTTCCTGCTGTTGTGGTCGGGCGGCTTTGCCTTCGCCAAGATCGGCCTCGAGCACACCACGCCCTTGACCTTCCTTGCCCTGCGCTACTGGTTCGCGCTGGCGGTGCTTTTGCCGGTGCTGGCCATCATGCGCCCGCCGTTGCCGCAAGGTTTTGCCGAATGGGCGCATCTGGCGTTTGTCGGCTTTCTCATCCAGGCGCTTTATTTCGGGCTTTCCTATTTCGGCTTCTGGCTCGGCGTCTCGGCCGGGGCGCTGGCGCTCATCGTCTCGCTGCAACCGATCCTCGTCGGCCTCTTGGCCCCGGCGGTGACGCGCGAGAAGGTGACGATCCTGCAGTGGATCGGCCTCATCCTGGGGCTTGCCGGCGCCGCGGTGGTGATCGTGGCGCGCGCCCAGGTGGAAGTCGTCTCGCCGCTGGGCATCGCCTGCGCCGTCGGGGCGCTGTTCGGCATGACGCTCGCCACCTTGTGGGAAAAGCGTTTCGGCCTCCACCACCACCCGGTCGCCTCCAACGCCGTGCAATATCTCGTGGGCTTTCTCGCCATCGCCCCCCTCGCCTTCCTGCTCGAAGGCGCCAGGGTGAGCTGGAACCTGCAATTCGTCATTGCCCTTGCCTATCTGGTCATCGGCAACTCGCTGATCGCCGTAAGCCTGCTGCTGGCGATGATCCGCTACGGCCAGGCGGCGCGCGTTTCGGCCCTGCTGTTCCTGGTACCGCCCATGGCCGCCCTCATCGCCTGGGCGTTGATCGGCGAGAAAATGCCGCCCGTTGCCTGGGCCGGCATGGGCGTGGCGGCGCTTGGCGTCCTCATCGCCACCCGCAAGCCGAGCCCCAGGCGCAAGCACGTCACCCATGACACGAAGCGCCGGGCGCGCTAAAAGCTTCGCCCATGTTCGTTTCCTTCTTCCACGAGCTCAAGACCGCCGGCGTGCCCGTCACGCTGAAGGAATACCTCACCCTCATGCAGGCGCTGGAAGCCCATGTGGCCGGCTTCAAGGTGGAGGATTTCTATTACCTGTCGCGCTCGGCGCTGGTTAAGGACGAACGCAACTTCGACCGCTTCGATCAGGTTTTCGGTCACGTTTTCAAGGGCCTGGAGGGACTGACTGCGGAAGAACTTCTGGCTTCCGTGCCCGAGGAGTGGCTGCGAAAGCTGAACGAGAAATTCCTCAGCGATGAGGAAAAGGCCCAGATCGAGGCGCTCGGCGGCTGGGAAAAGATCATGGAGGAGCTGAAAAAGCGCCTCGAGGAGCAAAAGGGCCGCCATCAGGGCGGCTCCAAGTGGATCGGCACCGCCGGCACCTCGCCGTTCGGCGCCTATGGCTACAATCCGGCGGGTGTACGCATCGGCCAGAAGGAGAACCGCAACAACCGCGCCATAAAGGTGTGGGACAAGCGCGAGTTCAGAGATCTTGACGATTCAGTCGAACTCGGCACCCGCAACATCAAGGTGGCGCTCAGGCGTCTCAGGCGGTTTGCCCGCGAGGGAGCAGCCGAGGAGCTTGATCTCGACGACACCATCCGCTCGACCGCCAATCGCGGCTATCTCGACATCAAGATGGTGCCGGAACGCCGCAACACGGTAAAAGTGCTGCTGTTCCTCGACGCCGGCGGCTCCATGGACCCCTACGTCCGGTTGTGCGAGGAGCTGTTTTCGGCCGCCAGCGCCGAATTCAAGCACCTGGAATACTTCTACTTCCACAACTGCCTGTACGAGTTCGTGTGGAAGGAAAACCGCCGCCGCTTCCCCGAGCGCACTGCCACCTGGGACGTGCTCCACACCTATCCGTCCGACTACAAGGTGATCTTCGTCGGCGATGCCTCCATGAGCCCTTATGAACTGACGCAACCCGGCGGGTCGGTGGAGCACATGAACCCCGAACCGGGTGCTGCATGGCTCAAACGGGTGATCGACATCTATCCCCACGCGGTGTGGCTCAACCCGTCACCGGAAAAGTACTGGCACTACACCCCGACGACCGATTACATCGCCCGCCTGTTCGACAACCGCATGTTCAGCCTCACCCTCGACGGCCTCGATCAGGCCATGCGCGAACTGGTGCGCTGAAAACTAACGGATCCCACCACCTCTCCGTCACCCCGTGGCTCGACCACGGGGTCCATCCCGCCAAGGTCACAGCCTGCCGCGACGCCGGTTATGTTCAACAAGCCCCCTCACCCCGGCACCTTGCCATCCAGTTCCGGCAGCAGTCTCACGCTTTCCTGTTCGTTGGGGTCGGTGCGGGCGATGACCGCGGTCACCGGCTTGTCGGTCACGTTGGCCGGCAGGTGCGGCACGCCGGCGGGGATGAACAGCATCTCGCCGGCCTTCACCACCAGGTGCTTTTCCAGATTGTCGCCGTACCACATGTCCCCAACGCCGGAGAGCACATAGATGGCGGTCTCGTGGTTCTCGTGCATGTGGGCCTTGGCCCGGTCGCCCGGCTGGATGGTGAGCAGGTGCATGCAGATGCCTTTGGCGCCGGCGGTCTCGGCGGAAATGCCGGAAAAATAGCTGAACCCCTGCTTGCCGGCATAGGTTTCCCTGGCCTGGAAGACCTGGCAGTCGGGTTTTTGGCTGACGTCCATGATCGCGCCTCCATAGTCTGTCACTAGAACGATCCTAGCACGATTTCGCCACCGTCAGGGACAGACCTCGGCTATCATTGCCGCATGGCGGACGACGAGACCTCATCGGAATTCGATTTTGCCGGCGTGCTGGGGCGGGTCAGCCACCGCTCGGCCCGCATCATGCTGGCGGCCCGCATGATCCTTGCGGCCTTCGATGAGTTCTATGCCAATTCGCGCGCCGTTCCGGGCATGGCCAAGGCGGCCTTCGAGGCCCGCGACGTGGCCCGCTCGGTTGCCCTGTCGCGGCGCCGGCTGGCCTATTACGCCGAGGCCATCGCCGAACTGGCCGGCCTGTTGCGCCAGGCGTTGCCGGCCTTGTGCGGCGATACCGCCTTGTGGTCGCAGATCGAGGAGACCTACATGTCGCTGGCGGCCGGGCGCTACGAGGACGACCTCGCCACCGCCTTCATCCATTCCACCCGCCGCGTGATGTTCGCCGACGAGTGGACGCCGGTTGCCTATACCTATGGCCGCGCCGCCCACGGCGCCGGGCCGGTGCGCGAGATCCTCATCGACCATCCCCTTGGCCGCCGCCGCTTGTCCTCGCTCATCGCCGACATCCTGAAAGGCGCCCGCTTCCGCGCCCCGTTCCGCGACCTTGCCGGCGATGCCGCGGCAGCCGCAGCGCGCATCGCCGAAACGCTGGCGCGCGCCGGTGAGCACCTTGAGAGCATCGAGACGGTCGACGGGCTGTTCTTCAGGAACCGCGGCGCCTATGTGGTCGGCCGCCTGCGTCTGGGCGAGGCGCCGCCCCGCCCCCTGGCGTTGGCACTGGAGAACAGCCGTAAGGGCATCTTCATCGATGCCGTGCTGATGAGCGAAACCGACCTCCACAACATCTTTTCCTCAACGCTGGCCAATTTCCACGTCACCGTGCCGCGCTATCACGAACTGTGCGCCTTCCTGCACGAGATCATGCCGGGGCGGCCGCTCGGCCTGCATTATTCCACCATCGGGTACAACCATCTCGGCAAGGTCGCCGTCATGGCCGAACTGGCCCGCGAGATCGCCCAGCTTAAGCGCCCGTTCGAGACGGCGGCGGGATTTCGCGGCTCGGTCGCCATCGGTTTTTCCGCCCCCGGTTCGGCGTATGTGCTGAAGGTCATCCGCGATGCCCCGACCGAGGCCTACAAATGGGGCGCCTTTCCCGGCATCGAGGCAGTGCTGGCCAAATACCGCCGGGTGCACGAGATCAACCGCACCGGCTCGATGCTCGACAACATGATCTTTGCCCGCATCGACCTGGAGGCCCGGTGGTTCGATCCCGACCTCATGGCCGAGCTTTGTGCAGCAGCCAGCGAGACGGTTTCACTGGACGGCGGCAAGGTCACCTTCCGCCATCTGATCGTGCAACCCAGGATGACGCCCCTGCCCCTCTATATGGAGACTGCCAGCCCGCAGGAGCGTGTGGCGGCCATCGACAATCTCGGCCATTGCATCAAGAACAACGCCGCGGCCGGCATCTTCAACCGCGATCTCGATGCCCGCAATTACGGCGTCTCGCGCCATGGCAAGGTGTATCTGTTCGACTACGACGCCATCGAACCGCTCGGCGACGTCAAGGTGTTCACCAACACCGACCGCATCGAGGGCGAGGAGGGCATCCCCGACTGGTTCTTCGAGGCTGGCACGGTCTTCCTGCCGGAGGAACTCGAACCCGGCCTGATGATCGAGGACCGCGCGCTGCGCGCCCATTTCCGCCACCGTCACGGCGACCTCTTGACCACCCGCTACTGGACCGGCATGCAGCGCGCCCTGGCGCGCGGCTGGGTGCCCAGGCTGGAAGTCTACCCGCGAGACAGCCGTTTGACGTGATGGCAGCCCTCCAGCTTGGCGGGGGCGGCTTTATCCACTACGATGAATCCTTGAGGGCCTGAAAAGGCCGATTATTTGAGATTCAGGCAATCGTTGAACGATGGCGTCAGGCAACATCTTCATCAGCTATCGGCGCGACGATGAACCTGGCTTTGCGGCGCGCCTGCATGACCGCCTGGAACAGGCCTTCCCCGGCAAGCAGATCTTCATCGACGTCGATGACATTCCGCCCGGCACGGATTTCGAGGCGCATCTCGACCGCCAGGTCGTCGACTGCGACGTGGCCCTGATACTGATCGGCGAAAAGTGGCTGGACGTCAGAAATCCGGATGGTTCGCGGCGGCTTTTTTCAAACGATGACTTTGTCCTGAAAGAAGTCAAGAAAGCCCTGGCGCATTGCAAGCTGGTCATTCCCATTCTCATCAATGCCGCCCAGATGCCGGGCGGCAACGCCCTGCCCACCGAAATCAAGGGCCTGTCCTCGCTGCAGGCGGTGCGGGTCACCTACGACCGCTGGAAGTGGGATACCGATTACCTCATACAGTTCCTGGGCGGCGAGGTGGCGGACGCCCGCCCCGGCCTGTCGCTCTTCATCGACGGCAAGTCGTCGTTTACCAGCTATTTTCACAACCTGCTTGTGCATCAGAACACAGCCAAGCTGGCGGGGCTTTGCATGGCTGCCGGTATGCTTTTGCTGTACGCCAGCAGCTTCATCGGCATCGACTCCATCCATCTGCCGCCCAGACCGGCCGCGCTGCCCATGGACTGCCATGTGGGAAAGCAGGTGGGGCTGATATATGCGCCCAACTGGTCGATCGTGTATCTGGTTCTGTTTCCCTTCTACCTGATCCTGTTCGCCTCGCTGGCCAAGTGCATCGATACCTGCATCAACAGCGTTTATGACGCTAGGTACGACATGCAGCAGAGTTCGGCCTACATCGAACAGCTGGTGCGCAAGGAATTCCTCAGCACCGAAGTGCTGCTCAAGGTCATACTGGGCGCCTCGGCGCTTGTCGCCCTGTCCGGCTGGTACCTGGGCTGCGGCGCGGCGATCCTGCATTTCAAGCTCACCAACGAAGTCGTCGATTGGAGCAAGGCCATCGTCTATTGCAACAGCGGCAATTACAGCCTTTCTCTCATGTTGCCTTCGCTGATATTCACGTTCATCGCCTTTTTATGGATGGGGTTTGCCCTGTTCATCTATCTGGCCTTGCTGTTTTTGGGGTATATCTATTCGTCCGCGCTGCTCAAGCTGGCGGAGACCGTCAAGCCCAGCCCGTCTTATCAGGCCTTGTTGAAAGACAAGCTGGTAGCGTTCTTCTACATCTATTACGGCGCCGGCTGCCTTGGCCTGATGTCTGCCTATTGCATGCGCTTGCAGGCCGCCTACCTGCTGGCCCCGAACCTCAATCTGGTGTCGTTCCTGACGCAGAATTTGCGCGACATGATCGGTGCCATCGCCGGTTCGGTCGCCGCCGTTCAACCGGCAGCGGAGGTCTTCCAGTCGCCGGGGGCAACCAACCAGACGGCCTACACTGGCATGTTCGTGCTCGGCATCACCTTCCTGGCCCTGATCGGCACCGTCTACAACCTGCTGCAGACCGTATCGACGCTGAACGCGCGCAATCGCAAGGACGGGCTTGCCGATCAGATGCCCGAGCAGTTTTCGCCGCGAAATCTTGTCAGGCTGGCCATTGTGCCCGGAGCCATCTGCGTGTCGACCGCGACGGGTTGTTACACCTTGCCGATGATTGCCGGCGGCGTGCTGTTCGGGTTGTGGTCGCTCATCGACCAGGCTGCTGCATCGAAAGCCGAAAGACGCTCGGCAACATGAAATCCTGGCATCGCTTCATCGACGATCGTGAGGAATTTTTCGCGCGTCGCGACGAGGAGTTCAAGGATGCCGGCACCTTCAGGCTGGGCATGTTCGATGTAACCACCGGGCAGACGTTCAAGTCGGTGGCGCAGTTCAATGCCGCGATAGCCGAGACGATGAAGAACGCCGATGCCTTCTATGGCCCCATGACGGCGCCCGACAGGTTTTCACACGAGGCAAACCACATCGTGTTTCCCAGTCCGCTCGGTGGTCCGGATCAGCAGTGCACCGCGACCGCCCCGGCACCGCCCAAGTCGCGGCGGATGGCGATCGTCATCGTTCCGCACTGGAATTCTCAGCCTGATGCCTATGACACGCTGGCCTCAGCGTTTACGAAAATCGACGTGTGGCCAGTGGTGATGACGCTGCCGCACCACAACCAGCGCTCGTCAGACGGCATTCCGGTCGCCAACGGCTTTCTCAATGCCGACATCGGCAACACCATCGTTTCCGTCAGGCAATCGGTATGCGAGGTGCGCTCGCTGGTCAACTGGCTGAAGGCTGAGGGGTTCGAGAAGGTCGCGGTGCTGGGGGCGAGTCTGGGTTCAAGTGTCGCCTCCCTGGCTGCCGCATTCGAGCCGCAGATCGACCGCACCATCCTTTTGCTCACCGCTGGCGACTTTGCCGAAGTCGTATGGAAGGGGCGCGCGACCCGCCATATCCGCCAGCAACTTGAAGGCCATGTGTCGCTTGATGAACTCAAGCGGGCGTGGAGCATCATCAGCCCGATACATTTCATGGACAACTTCCTGCGCAACGGATCGCGGCTCTTGATCATCAGCGCCAGCAGGGACCAGGTCGTGCCGCTGCCCGTCGCCCGGGAATTCGTGGAAAAGTTGAGGCGCTCGGGCGTGCCGGTCAAATGGTCGACGGCGCCGTGCGGCCATTACACGCTGTCGATGCAGCCGTTTGGCTCGTTCCTGTTCTTGAAGTCGGCGATATTCCTGAAGGCCAAATAGCCTCGGTATTGCGAGGCGGTGCCGGCGTCTCCCCGCCGCTCGATCAGCATGACATGACCGAAATTTAATGCAGGCGCCCGACGGATGTCCTGCCATTGGCGCGTCTTAGGCCTATCTGACGTCAATCACCCAAGGAGCACTACATGAAAACCCGATCCAAGGTCCTCATCGCCGCCGCCCTCGCCGCCACCATCGGCGCCGCCGGTGTGGCTGCCACCGCCAATGCCGATGGTAACAGCAACTGGCGCGGCTGGCGCATGGGCGACATAATGGGCATGCATAGGCAGATGATGATGGGCCGTTGCGGCGGTGATCGCCATCACGACATGAGGGGGATGCGCGACCGTATCCGCAACTTCGCCGATCGCTATGACACCAACAAGGACGGCAAGATCACCCAGGCCGAGATCGACGCCAACCGCGCCGACTGGTTCAAGAAATACGACACCAACAACGACGGCAAGCTCTCCATCGACGAATACCAGAACCTGTGGCTCGCCGAGCATCACCGGCAGATGGTGCGCTCGTTCCAGAGGCTCGACGTCGACGGCACCGGCGCCATTACGCTCGAGGCTTATGACACGCGCTACGCCCACATCGTCGAGCGGCTCGACCAGAACGGTGACGGCGTCCTGTCGCGCGACGACATGAAGGCCTGGCGCGAGCATCACCGTGGCCGTTGGGGCATGATGCGCGGCAAGGACCAGTCTCGCATGCCGATGATGCACAACGACGACGATTCCAGCGGCAAGGCCGACCAGACGCAACAGTAACCCTTAAAGTACCCCGCTTTCCGGCTCCCCCCTCTCCGGAAAGCCTACCGCAGCCCCCGCCGCTTCCCCCGACCGGCGGGGGCTGCACCTTTTCCCAGGACCCTCCCGAAACCCTCGGCATGATGGCGCGCCGCTCGACTTGCGCTATACCGGTGCCCGGGAGAACAATCGATGTCGGCTAGCCACGAACGACTGCTGCGGCGCGCGCTCATCGTGATCGCGCTTTTGGGCCTTGCCGCCGGGCTTGCCGCCTGGGCGGCCGGGCGGGGCGACGTGGCGCCGTGGCTGTGGGCGGCGGGCACCGTGCCGGTGGTGGCGGGCCTGGTCTTTTCCATGGCCCGCGATCTTCTCGCCGGGCGCATGGGGGTGGACGCGGTCGCCTTCTGCTCGATGACCGCGGCGCTGGTGCTGGGCCAGGAACTGGCCGCGGTGGTGGTGGCGGTGATGTATGCCGGCGGCAATGCGCTTGAAGACTTCGCCGTCGCCCGCGCCGAGCGCAATCTCAAATCGCTCATCGACCGCGCGCCGCGCACCGCCCATCGCCTCAAGGGCGAGGCCGTCGACGATATACCGGTGGAGGCCGTGGCCATTGGCGATCATGTGCTGGTCAGGGCCGGCGAGGTGATCCCGGTGGACGGGGTGATCGTCGGCAAGACCGCTCTCATCGACGAGGCAGCGCTCACCGGCGAGGCCATGCCGGTCGCCCGCCACCTCGGCGAACTGGCGCGTTCGGGCACCATCAACGCGGGCGAAACCTTCGAGATGACCGCCACAGCCACCGCCGGGGAAAGCACCTATGCCGGCATCGTCCGCCTGGTGACCGCCGCCCAGACGGCGCGCGCACCCTTCATCCGCCTTGCCGACCGCTACGGCCTCATCCTGTTGCCCGTTGCGCTCGGCGTCGCCGGCGCCGCCTGGCTCCTTTCCGGCGATCCCATCCGCGGCCTTGCCGTGCTGGTGGTGGCAACCCCCTGCCCGCTCATCCTCGCGGCCCCCGTCGCCTTCATCGCCGGGGTGTCACAGGCCGCCGGCAAGGGCATCCTGATCAAGGGCGGTGGACCGCTGGAGGCGCTGGCGCGGGCGGCGACCGTGATGTTCGACAAGACCGGCACCCTGACCGTCGGCGGTGCCCGCCTGATCGCCATCGAGATCGCCCCCGGCGAGACACCGGAGGAGGTGTTGCGGCTCGCCGCCTCGCTGGAGGTGGCCTCCCACAACGTCGTCGCCGCCGCCATCGTCGAGGCGGCCGGGGCGCGCGGGCTAGCGCTCACCGTCCCTTCTGAAGTGCGCGAGACCATGGGCTCCGGCATCGAGGGCCGTGTCGAAGACCGTCTCATCCGCATCGGGTCGCTGGCGCTGGTGCACGGATCGAAAAAGCCCGAGGATTGGGCGGTGCGGGCCTTGCGGCGGGCCGCCTGGCGCTCGGCGCTGGCGGTGTTTGTCAGCATCGACGGGCGGACCGTCGGCGCCTTGCTGCTGGGCGATGAGCTGCGCCGCGAGACACCGCGCGCCGTTCAGGCCCTGCGCACCACCGGCATCGCCCGCATCGTCATGGTAACCGGCGACCGCGCCGATGCCGCCGAGACCATAGCGGCCGCCCTCGACCTCGATCAGGTGCTGGCCAACCGGGTGCCCAGCGACAAGGTCGATGCGGTGACCACCGAAGCGCGCCTTGCCCCCACCATCATGGTCGGCGACGGCATCAACGATGCACCGGCGCTGGCCGCCGCCACGATCGGCATCGCCTTGGGGGCGCGCGGCGCCAGCGCCTCATCGGAGGCCGCCGACGTAGTCATCCTGGTGGACCGCCTCGACAGGGTATCGGATGCCGTGGCCATCGCCCGGCGGACGCGGCGCATCGCGCTGGAAAGCATCCTTGCCGGCATGGCGCTGTCTGGCATCGCCATGGGTTTTGCCGCCTTTGGCTGGCTGGCACCGGTGGCGGGCGCCCTGCTGCAGGAAGTGATCGATGTCGCGGTCATCGCCAATGCCCTGCGCGCTCTCACCCCCGCCTACCGGCCCGGCCGCGCCCTGATGCCGGCCGAAGTGGCGCTTCACCTGCGCCAGGACCACGAGGCGATGGAACCGCGTCTCGATCGGCTGCGCGAGATCGCCGATGCCCTCGACGATGCGTTGCCTGATGCCGCCATCAGCCTCATCGCCGAGGCCGACGCCATCGTCACCCGCGACATCCTCGCCCATGAACGCGAAGACGAAGAGGCCGTCTATCCGCGTCTTTCAAAATTCCTCGGAGACGGTCACGGCCTAGGCGCCATGAGCCGGGCGCACCGCGAGATCATGCATCTCGCCCGCCTGTTGTCGCGGCTGGCGGAAAATCTCGAGCCCGAAGATGCCGACCGCTACCTCATCCGCGATGCCCAGCGCGCCATTGAATCGATCGAGGCGCTGGTGCGCATCCACAATGCCCAGGAAGAAGACATCTACGAGCACGCCGCCAGCGGCTGAACCCTGCCGCCATTTGATCGAAGTCAAATGCCGGCGGCACCGGCGTGCCTATAAATACCCATGAAGACTGACCTTTCTCTGGAACAGGAACAATTCGCAGTTGGTCGCCGGCGGCGCCCGGCGACATTTCCACCCTTGCCGTTGTTCGTTTTGCAACCGCTGCTGCGCCGCGTCGTCGAGCATGTGGCACGGCGTGAACCCGATCTCTTCGCCCGCCTCGGCGACAGCGCCGGCAAGCGCTTCCTCATCGATCCGGTGAACCTGCTCTTCGTGCTGCTGCTGGAGCCCGCTGCCCGCCGCCTTACCGCCCATCCGCGCCACGCCGTGCCGGCCCACGATGCGGCCATTGCCGGGCGCTTCCTCAGTCTCTTCGACATGGTCGACGGCAGCCTCGACGGCGATGCCCTGTTCTTCAGCCGCGACTTGGCGGTCAGCGGCGACACCGAGGCGGTGGTTGCCCTGCGCAACGCCCTCGACGACATCGACACCAACATCTTCGATAGCGGCTCGGTAGCCTTCGGGCCCCTGGCGCCGGCGGTCAATTTCGGCGTCGGCCTGATGCGCGCCCTGTCACGGAGGGCCCGCCATGGCAACCCCTGAACTCACCCGCCCCGAACTGGTCTGCCCGGCGGGAACGCCGGCCGGCCTGCGCACCGCCGTCGATGCCGGGGCTGATGCCGTCTATTGCGGCTTTCGCAACGCCACCAACGCCCGCAACTTCCCCGGCCTCAACTTCACCCCTGAGGAATTGCAGGGCGCCGTCGCCTACGCCCACCAGCGCGACGCCAAGGTGCTGCTGGCCGCCAACACCTTTCCTCCCGCCGGCCAGACGGCCTTATGGAAGGAGGCCATCGACAGCGGCGTGGCACTCGGCGTCGATGCCATCATCGTCGCCGACATGGGGGTGGCGGACTATGCCGCGCGCGCCCATCCCGGTCAGCGCCTGCATCTGTCGGTACAGGCCGGGGCCTCCTCGCCCGAGGCGATTTCCTTCCATGTCCGTGAGTTCGGCATCGCCCGGGTGGTGCTGCCGCGCATCCTTACCGTCGCCGAGATCAAGGCGGTGCACGATCAGATCGATTGCGAAATCGAGGCCTTCGTGTTCGGCAATATCGGCATGATGGCCGAAGGCCGCTGCGCGCTTTCCAACTATGCCACCGGTTTGTCGACCAACATGGACGGGGTGTGCTCGCCGGCCGGCGATGTCCATTACGAGGAAGACGAAAAGGGCAATCTCGCCACCCGCCTCGGGCCTTATGTCATCGACTGCTTTTCGTGCGGCGAAAATGCCGGCTATCCGACCATCTGCAAGGGCCGCTACCGGGTCGGGAGCCGCGCCGATCCCTATTATGCCTTCGAGGAGCCGGTGAGCCTCAATCTGTCTGCGCTTTTGCCCGATCTCATGCGGGCCGGGGTCACGGCCCTGAAGATCGAGGGCCGGCAGCGCAGCCGCGCCTATGTGAGAGCCGTGGTTTCGGCCTTCCGCGCCGCCGTCGACGATGTGCTGGCCGGGCGCGATCCGGCGCTCGCCGACCTTCTGGCCCTCACCGAAGGCCACAAGCAAACCCAGGGGGCCTTCCGGAGCAAGACATGGCGATAGGTGAAGAAGGGGCAATGGGTGCCGAAACTGAACTCACCCTCGGTCCGGTGCTGTTCAACTGGCGGCCAGAGACGTGGCGCGATTTCTATTTCCGTATCGCTGACGAGGCCCCGGTCGGCACCGTCTATGTGGGCGAGGTGGTGTGCTCCAAGCGCGCCGTGTTCTTTGAACCGCTCTACCATGAAGTCGCCGAGCGCCTGCGATCGGCTGGGAAAACCGTTGTCTTTTCAACGCTATCCGAGGTGATGCTGAAACTCGATCGCAAGACGGTGGAGGCCGTCGCCGGCCTGCCAGACACGGTCACCGAAGCCAACGACAGTGCCGCCTTGTGGCACCTCAGCGGTCGTCCCCATCACGTTGGCCCCTTCGTCAACGTGTACAACGAGGATACCCTCGCTGTCCTGGCCCGCCGGGGCGCCGTCAATTTCTGCCTGCCGGGCGAATTGCCGCTCACCGCGCTGGCCGCCATGGGCAACGCCGCCAAAACCCTCGGCGTCAGCCTCGAAACCCAGGTGTTCGGCCGCCAGCCACTGGCGCTCTCGGCGCGCTGCTACCATGCCCGCGCCCATGACCGCACCAGGGACAGTTGCCTGTTCGTGTGCAATGAGGATCCTGATGGCCTGGCGCTGGAGACCCTCAGCGGTCAGCGGTTCCTGGCCATCAACGGCATCCAGACCCTGTCGCACGACTATCTCGCCCTCGTTGCTGAACTGCCGCAACTGGCGGCATCGGGGGTGAGGCGATTTCGCCTGTCGCCGCACACCTGCGACATGGTGGCGGTGGCACGGACCTATCGCGACCTCATCGACAGGGCGATCACCGCGGCCGAGGCGCTCGACCAGCTATCCGGTCTCGGCATCGCCGCGCATTTCGCCAACGGCTTTGCCCACCGCCAGCCCGGCCATCTTTGGGTCAACGGCTGCTGAACCGTCGCGGTGGTTCTTTCCGCCCTGCCGAAAAAACGCTAGCTTGGCGTTTCTTCGGTGTGGAGTGTTCATGAACCAGCCTTGTCTCGCTCACCGCCTGGCCGATGCCTCGGATCTCGATGCCTTGCGGACGGTGATGGATGCGTCGATCGCCGAACTGCTGAAACCATATCTCGACGCGGCGCAGATCGCCGCCAGTTGCGCCATCATGGGCCTCGATACGCAGTTGATCGAGGACGGCACCTATTTCGTGGTCGAGGACGGGGGCGCCATCGCTGGCTGCGGCGGCTGGAGCCGCCGGGCGACGCTTTACGGCAGCGATCATACGGTGGGCCGCGATGCCCACCTGCTCGATCCGGCAACCGATGCCGCAAGGGTGCGCGCCATGTACACGCACCCGCGCTTTGTCCGCCGCGGTGTCGGCCGCCTCATCCTCGCCCTGTGCGAAGACGCCGCCCGGCGCGAAGGCTTTTCGCGCGCCGAACTCATGGCGACGGTGGCCGGCGAGCAGCTCTACCGCAGTTGCGGCTATCAACCGATCGAACACACCCAACATGTCGACGGCCCCGTCACGGTGCCGCTGGTACGCATGGGAAAATCCCTTCATCAACCGGCAGGAGCACGAGCCCAGATGACCAATGACACAGGTGCCCGGCGCGCGTTGCGCGGTCTCTTCACGCTGGCCTGCATTGCCGTCACGATGTTGCTCACCGGCTGCTACGAGACCCGAACGGACCTCATCGCCGTGGGGGATCAGGCGGATATCGCCGGCCAGCACGCCTGCACGTTGCAGACCGGCGACAAGTCGGACTTCGACTTGAACATCACCGACAGCGGCAACGGCAGCTACCGGTTCGGGGCACCCGACGTCACCGGCATCTTCAAGCTGAAGAAGCTCGCCGACAGCCGCTATCTCCTGCAGATAGGCGACGACCAGCACGTCGGCACCTGGTATTACGCCTTTGCCGAGCCGACCGGCAACGGCGGCTTCAACGCCTTCACGCCCAAGCGCGACGACGCCCAACTGTCGGCGGCCGCATCGCAGGAATACGGCATCCGCTTCCTCGACGCGATGGACCGCAACGATCCGACCGGCTCCACCATCAAGGGCGAGGCGCCACAGCTGATGCAGTTCTTGAGCGATCCCGCCATGCAGCCGCTCACCCCGTGGTTCACCTGCAAGGGGGTGTGATCGGGGTCATCCGGCGGCGCGGGTGCCTCTACCCGCCGGGTGGTTGTCGTTGCGGCATGGGTGCCAGGATCAAAGCCCGGCATGACGATGGTGAAGGGGCAACCACCAGTGGCATCGCACATCTTCTCCGCCTTCAGATCCGTCACCCTGGGGCTTGACCCCGGGGTCCATTCCGCTGCCCTCACCCCGCAATCGCCTGCATGAACAGCGCCCCGAACTCCTTCAGCTTCACCTCGCCCACCCCGTGCACGTCGGCGAATTCGCGGGCGCTTTTCGGCTGCCGTATCGCCATGTCGATGAGGGTGCGGTCGGAAAAAATCACGTAAGCCGGCACCCCGCGCTCGCGCGCCAGTTTGAGGCGCAGCGCCTTCAAGCGGTCGAGCAGCGCCACATCGGCCGGTGCCATGCCCACCGCTTCGGCCGTGGCCGCTGCCTTTTTCTCCTTGCGGGTCTTTGTCTTGAGTGTCTCCGGCCGGTAGAGGAATGAGCCGTCGCCCGCCATCAGCGCCCTGCCCTTTGCCGTCAGCCGCAAGCCGCCGAAGCCGGCGATGTCGATGGCCAGAAAACCTGCCGCCACCAGTTGCCGGATCAGCGATTCCAGGGCCTGGCGCGACAGGCCGGACAGCCCGCCGAAGCCTGAAAGCCGCTCGTGGCGGGCGGCGGCGGCCTTTTCGCTCCGGGTGCCGCGCAGGCAATCGATGACATGGGCAGCGCCATAACGCTCACCGGTCGCCTCGACCATGGCAAGAATGGCCTTTGCCTCAATGGTGCCGTCGCTGGCCTCGATCGGCGAGATACAGACGTCGCAATTGCCGCAAGGGGCTGTTTCCTCGCCGAAATAGGTCAACAACGCCTGCCGCCGGCATTGCGGGGCCTCGCAATAGGCAATGAGGGCGTCGAGCTTCTTGTGGTCGCGGCGCTTGCGTTCGTCGCCTGAGGCCTCTTCCTCGATGAAACGGCGGCGCAGGGCGATATCGCCGAGGCCGTAGAGCATCATCGCCTCCGCCGGGGCCCCGTCGCGCCCGGCGCGGCCGAATTCCTGGTAATAGGCTTCCACCGTCCCCGGCAGGTCGGCATGGAAGACAAAGCGCACGTCGGGCTTGTCGATACCCATGCCAAACGCGATCGTCGCCACCATGACCACGCCACGCTCGCTCATGAAGAGGTTCTGGTTGTCGTCCCTCACCTCCTTGGGCAAGCCGGCGTGATAGGGCAGCGCCCGCACCCCCTCGGCCACCAACAGCGCTGCCGTCTCCTCGGTTTTTTTGCGCGACAGGCAATAGACGATGCCGCTCATCCCCCTATGGGCTTCGAGGAACGAAAGAAGCTGGCGCGCCGGCTTTGCCGACTTGGCCTCGACGCTGAGGCGGATATTGGGCCGGTCGAAGCCGTGGACGTGCATCTCGGGGCTTGAACCGAACAGTTTTGCCACGATGTCGTTGCGGGTGGCCTCGTCCGCCGTGGCGGTGAAGGCGCCGACCGGAACGCCGGGAAAGGCTTGCTTCAGCCGCGCCAGCATCTCGTATTCCGGCCGGAACGAGGCGCCCCATTGCGAGATGCAGTGGGCCTCGTCGATGGCGATGAGGGTGATGTCGAGCTTTTTGAGCGCCGCCAGCATGCGCTCGGTCATCAACCGCTCGGGCGACAGGTACAATAGCCGCACCTCGCCCGCCGCCACCTTGCGCCAGGCCGCCACGTTGGCGTCGCGCTCGCGGGCCGAATTGATGGTCTCGGCTGAGACCCCCGCCAGCTTCAGCGCCGCCACCTGGTCCTGCATCAGCGCGATCAGCGGCGATACCACGATCGTGAGGCCGCCCTTCACCAGCGCCGGCACCTGATAGCACAACGACTTGCCCGATCCGGTCGGCATTACCGCCAGCACGTCGCGCCCGGCGATGAGCGCTGAGACGATATCTTCCTGGCCGGGGCGGAAGTCCTCGAAACCGAACACGCTCTTGAGGATTTCGCGTGGGCTCGCCGCTGGCGGCTCTATGGGCAAGGCGCGTTGCTGCATGTTTACCGGCTTAGGGGATTCGCCAGCGGGGCGAAAGGCGCGAGAGGGGCGCTGGTGCCGTGATGCTGACAAAGATCGGCCTTAAGACCGGTATCCGAACCGAAGAGCGGGCGACCTTCCCGCATTGAACGCTGAGGATACCTCTTTGACGACGAACGCCAACCGCACCCCTGGTCTCATCCGCACCGCCTTGCTGGCCACGCTGCTGGCCTCCGCACCGCTTGCCGCCGCCCATGCCGGCAATGTCTATGACAGCCACATCATGCAGCGCATGAAATTCACCCCGCAACAAAGCGCCAGGGTGAGGGCCGAATTGCGCATATCGGATCGCCAGACGCGCGCCATCTTCCGCAAGTACCACATCAACCCCTACGCCAAGCCCGACCTCGACAAGCTGCAGGAAGCCAGCGACGAATTGCAGGCCGTGAGCGACCGCGAGAAGCAGCACATGCGCTCGATCTTGACGATGGCCCAGTACGACACCTATCTGAAGATCAAGAAGGAAACCGAAAAGCGCATCATCAGGGCCGCCCGCGAGTAGGAAGGGGCACCGTGCCGCTCGCGCAATCGGTGGATTTACCCACTGCCCCGATTGCCTGCGTTCACCTTTTGGTCTAAGCCATTCGCATGCCGGAAGCCAAGAAGACCATCCGCGTGCAGGGCGCGCGCGAGCACAATCTGAAAGACGTGTCGCTGGAATTGCCGCGCGACCGGCTGATCGTGTTCACCGGCCTCTCGGGATCGGGCAAGTCGTCGCTGGCCTTCGACACCATCTATGCCGAGGGCCAGCGGCGCTATGTCGAGTCGCTTTCGGCCTATGCCCGGCAGTTCCTGGAGATGATGCAAAAGCCCGACGTCGACCAGATCGACGGGCTGTCGCCGGCCATTTCCATCGAGCAGAAGACGACCAGCCGCAACCCGCGCTCCACCGTCGGCACCGTCACCGAAATCTACGACTACATGCGCTTGTTGTTCGCGCGCATCGGCATCGCCTATTCGCCGGCCACCGGGCTTCCCATCGAGAGCCAGACGGTGACCCAGATGGTCGACCGGGTGATGGCGCTTGAACAGGGCACCAGGCTCTATCTCCTCGCGCCCATCGTCAGGGGCAGGAAGGGCGAGTTCAAGAAGGACCTGGCCGACCTGATGAAGCGCGGCTTCCAGCGCGTCAAGGTGAACGGCGCCTTCTACGAGATTTCCGAGGCCCCTGCCCTCGACAAGAAGTTCAAGCACGACATCGACGTGGTGGTCGACCGCCTGGTGGTCAGCCCCGACATCGCCTCGCGGCTGGCTGATTCGTTCGAGACCGCCCTGAAACTCGCCGACGGCCTCGCCGTGGCCGAGTTCGCCGACAAGCCCCTGCCGCCGTCGGAAACGTCGCAAGAAAGCGCCAACAAGTCGAAGAACGAGACCCACGAGCGCCTCACCTTCTCGGAAAAGTTCGCCTGCCCGGTCTCCGGCTTCACCATCGACGAGATCGAGCCGCGGCTGTTTTCCTTCAACAACCCGTTCGGGGCCTGCCCCAAATGCGATGGGCTGGGCACGGAATTGCGCTTCGAGGCCGATCTCGTCGTCCCCGACAAGTCGTTGACGCTTGCCAAGGGCGCCATCCTGCCATGGGCCAAGACCGGCACCGCGTCGCCCTATTATTTCCAGACGCTGGAGGCGCTGTGCCGCCATTACGGCGGCGCCATGACCAAGCCATGGGCCGACCTGCCGGAAACCCTGCGCCATGCCATCCTCTTCGGCACCGGCGACGAGGAGGTGACCTTCGTCTATGACGACGGCTTGCGCTCCTTCAAGACCAGGAAAACCTTTGAAGGCGTCATCGGCAATATCGAACGGCGCTGGCACGAGACCGATTCGTCATGGGTGCGCGAGGAACTGTCGCGCTTCCAGTCCGACCACCCGTGCGAGGCCTGCGGCGGCTATCGCCTCAAACCCCAGGCGCTGGCGGTGCGCGTCGGCGGTCTGCATATCGGACAGGTGGCGGAAATGTCGATCCGCGCCGCCGGTCAGTGGTACGAAGCCCTGCCCGAGCGCCTCAAGGCCAAGGACATGGAGATCGCCGGGCGCATCCTCAAGGAAATCCGCGCCCGCCTCAAATTTTTGAACGACGTCGGCCTCGAATACCTCACCCTGTCGCGCACTTCCGGCACCTTGTCGGGCGGCGAGAGCCAGCGCATCCGCCTCGCCTCGCAGATCGGCTCCGGCCTCACCGGCGTGCTTTACGTGCTGGACGAACCCTCCATCGGCCTGCACCAGCGCGACAATGCCCGGCTGCTCGAAACCCTCGTCCACCTGCGCGATATCGGCAACACGGTGATCGTCGTCGAGCACGACGAGGACGCCATCCGCTCGGCTGACTATGTGGTCGACATCGGCCCCGGCGCCGGTGTCCACGGCGGCGAGATCATCGCCGAGGGCACACCCGCCGAGGTGATGGCCAACCCGCGCTCGCTCACCGGGCAATATCTGACCGGCATGCTGCAGATCCCGGTGCCGCAGACCCGCCGCAGGCCGAAAAAAGACCGCAAGGTCCGGGTCACCGGCGCCCGCGCCAACAATCTCAAGAACATCACCGCCGAACTGCCGCTCGGCGTCTTCACCTGCGTCACCGGCGTTTCCGGCGGCGGCAAGTCGACGCTTTTGATCGACACCATCTACAAGGCCGCCGCCCGCCGCCTCATGGGTTCGCGCGAGATGCCGGCCGCCCACGACCTCATCGAGGGCCTCGAACACCTCGACAAGATCATCGACATCGACCAGAGCCCCATCGGCCGCACCCCGCGCTCCAACCCGGCCACCTATACCGGCGCCTTCACCCCCATCCGCGACTGGTATGCGGGGCTGCCCGAGGCCAAGGCGCGCGGCTACGGGCCAGGAAGGTTTTCCTTCAACGTCAAGGGCGGACGCTGCGAGGCCTGCCAGGGCGATGGCGTCATCAAGATCGAGATGCACTTCTTGCCCGACGTCTATGTCACCTGCGATGAATGCCATGGGCACCGCTACAACCGCGAAACCCTGGAAATCCGCTTCAAGGACAAGTCCATCGCCGATGTCCTCGACATGACGGTGGCCGAAGGCGCCGATTTCTTCCGCGCCGTCCCCGCCGTGCGCGACAAGCTGGTGACGCTGGAACGCGTCGGCCTCGGCTATATCCACGTCGGTCAGCAGGCAACGACCCTGTCGGGCGGCGAGGCGCAACGGGTAAAACTCGCCAAGGAACTCTCAAGGCGCGCCACCGGCCGCACCCTCTACCTGCTGGACGAGCCCACGACGGGCTTGCATTTCCATGACGTGGCAAAACTTCTTGAAGTGCTGCACGAACTGGTCGAACAGGGCAACACCGTGGTGGTGATCGAGCACAACCTGGAAGTCATCAAGACCGCCGACTGGCTCATCGACCTCGGCCCCGAAGGCGGCGACGGCGGCGGCGAGATCGTCTTCGCCGGCACGCCGGAGGACTGCGTCAAGCAAGAGCGCAGTTATACGGGCCAGTACCTGCGCGAGGTGCTGCGGCGCGGCAAGAAGGGCGCACGCACGGCGGCGGCGGAGTGAGTTGATTGCCCCTCATTCTCCATCCCCCGTCACCCCGTGACTTGATCACGGGGTCCATTCCGCCAAGGCCTCAGCCAGCCGCGAGGTCGGCGGAATGGATACCGGCATCAAGTGCCGGTATGACG